>CESB01148814.1_pt1 | contig 19241 bp, 20 predicted proteins | sample 531071 | NCBI WGS metagenome assembly CESB01 (sample SAMEA2621259, study PRJEB7988) | marine metagenome | biome: marine biome (ENVO:00000447); feature: surface water layer (ENVO:00002042); material: "saline water (ENVO:00002010), including plankton (ENVO:xxxxxxxx)" | depth 5 m | reverse complement strand
AATTCAACAGATAGTAATGGAAATGCAGCAATTGAAGTAACAAGAACCGTAACTGTTGAAGAAGAAGTTGTATCTTCATCTTCTCAAGTATATAGAATAGATGTAACAGCACCTGGATTATATGATTTATCAGGTATTAGTAGAGATTCAAATGGTGTACATGGTCAGGTTCTCAGTGGTCAAAGTCAGATTTTTATTAATTTAGGTGATACATTAGAATTAAATGTAAATGTATCTGGACATCCATTATGGATTAAATCATATGAAGGAGGAACACAAAGATTAACAGGAACATCTAATTTTGTAACTGATCCGGTTGCAACAAATAATGGAGCAACAAGTGGAATAATTACTTGGATACCAAATACTGCAGGAACATATTATTATACATGCCAAATTCATGGTAGTATGTCAGAAGACATAATTGTTCTAGCAAATTAAATAAAAAATTGATATAAAAATAATATTATTTAAGATAATAAATAATATTATGAAAATTACTTCTTGGAATGTTGCAGGTTTAAGAGCAATGTTGAAAAAAGAAATTTTTAAAAATATGATAAATGAATACAAACCAGACATTTTATGTCTTCAGGAAACAAAAGCAGAAGAAAGTCAAGTAATTATTGATGAAGATTTAAGCAGTAAATACAAATATAGATTTTGGAATTCAACAAAAGGAATTACTCAAAGAAAAGGATTATCTGGTGTTAGTATTTGGTGTACCAGTCCACCCATATCTATGTTAACAACTTCAGAATTTGATGAAGAAGGTAGAATATTAGGATTAGAATTTGAAAATTTCATACTGATAAATGTATATGTTCCAAATTCTCAAAAACTAGAAAACGAAAGATATTATTTTAGAGAAAGATGGGATGAACTGTTTAAAAATTATATAGATAATATTAAAAAAATACATGATAAAGAAATAATTATATGTGGTGATTTTAATGTAGCACATTTAGACATAGATATATGCAATCCAAAAAGTAAAAAAAATAAAGTTGCAGGATTTTTTGATAATGAGAGATTAAATTTTTCATATTTAATCGAGACGAATGATTTGATAGATGTTTTTAGACATTTTTATCCAAAAATTGAAAAATCAACATATTGGTCTAATTTTCTAAAAGCCGAAAGAAAAAAAAACAATGGCTGGGGAATTGATTATTTCTTAAGCACAAAAAATATAATTAATAATATTTTAGAATGTAATATATTAAAAGATATTTTAGGTTCTGATCATTGTCCATTAGAAATAGTATTAAATTATTAAATTAGAATTATTAAATATAATATATAATTATAATTTATTCAGCAGTAACGGGTTCAGTAGAAGAAGATTCTTCTTGTTTTTTTTGGGCAGCTTGAAGGCGTTTTAAATGTTCTTCAATTTTTAATTCTCTTTTAATAAAATCATAAAGTTCACCAACTGGTTTAAGTTCATCTGCAATAAAGGCACCACGTTTAGTCATAACATCAATCATAGAATGAACAAGTAATCCTTGTTGTAAATTAAAAGTAATGGATTGTGGTAATTCTTCTGTAGACATTTATTTATAATAAATACATATAAATTTTATTTAAGTTATTTTTTTTAAAATAACTCATTTATTAATAAGTAATTTGTAATAAAAATATTTTCATTTCCTTGACTCAATTTTATTATATAATTTCTATATTTTTCATAAAAGGATGGAGGATATAATATATTCCATTTTTTTAAGGTATATATATCTATAACACTATCAATATTTAATTCTATATATGTGAATTTCATATAAGCTATAGAACGTGCAATCATTCCTCTTGAAGAATGATTTGGAATAAATATATTTAAAGGATTAGATCTATAATAAAATAAATTATTATATATTTTTAAATCTGATTTTGGTAAAACTATATACTTTGTTTGATTAATAATTTTAATATAATTTTTTTCATCAACATATTTATAGTTACTCCTAAAATTATTTGTTATAGAAGAAGTTAAATAAATATTATGCATATCAAATTTAGATTCAGGATAACGTTTTATAAAAGATTGTGGAAAAACATGTTCAGCGGTTAGCTCATTATATTTTTTATATAAATTATTTGAATTATATTGATATTTATCATTATATATATCAAAATATATATCATTATTTAAAAATATGTTTTTTGAATTTTTAAAAGATATACATTTTTCAGGATAATTTTTATAATATTTATTTGTATTTATAAAAAGATTACATAACAAACATTGTAATAATTTCATATAACAAATTATTAATTAAAAATATTATTAAATAATACACAAAAATTTTAATTAATAATTAATTTAAAGCTTATATATTTTATAATATAAATATAAAAAATGGAAAAGGACCCGATTATAGATGCTGAAAGTGGAGATAATGTTTTAACAATAAAAACAGTACAAATTGCACCATTTAGAATTTTAATGACAGCATTAAAAGATATATTATTAGAAACTACAATAATTTTTACAAAAAGTGGAATTAGAATTGTTTCAATGGATAAGACACATACTATTTTAGTTTATTTAAATTTACATGCTGAAAAATTTGAATTTTTTGAATGCAAATATGATAAAATAGTTGTTGGTGTAAATATGTTACATCTATTTAAATTAATATCAACAATAGATAATGATGATACTTTAACAATATATATTGAACAAAATGATTACATAGATGGAATAGTAACAGAATTAGGATTAAAATTTGAAAATGGAGATATAAAACAATCAAAAACTCAAAAATTAAGATTGATAGAACCAGATAAAGAAGAATTACAAATACCTGATGTACATTTTTCATCAATAATAAATATACCATCAATTGATTTTCAAAAAATAGTTAGAGATTTGGCAAACATATCGGAAAAATTAGAAATTAAATCTGTTAATAATGAATTAATTTTTATTTGTAATGGTCAATATGCTAGAGCTGAAATTAGAAGAACAGAATCAAATAATAGTATGCATTTTATTCAAAAACAAAATGCTGATGATATTACTCAAGGAGAATTTTCTTTAAAAAATTTAATTTATTTTATAAAATGTACAAATTTATGTAATCAAATAGAAATATATCTTAATAATAATAAACCACTGATAGTTAAATATAATGTAGCTTCATTAGGTGAAATAAAATTATGTTTGGCTCCTTTACCTAAATCTAGTGATTAATTTTTTTTTATTAATATTAAATATTAATCCAAAAATAATTCCTAATATTGTAAAAAGTAATATAATAATATTAATATTTTTATTAAATTGAATTTTATTATTTAATTCATCAGAAATTTCTTTATTTATTGATAATGTTTTTTCTAAGTCTCTAATATAAAGATTATTTATGTATAATAATGAGATACAAATAATAATAAATAATGTTCCATAAATATATGTATTCATTATTAAAATATATAAAATATATAAAATACTGCTATTTAATATTTTATCTTTAAATGATATATTTTTTTGAATAAAACCTATAAAGAATAACATAATAAAAAAACCAGCAATATGTTTAATAATTAAATTATTTTTTAATAATTTTATTAAATCATTTGAAAAAATATCTCCAATAAAATTACCACCAATGATTAATAAAAAAATACTAAGATTTCCTACAATCTCTGAAATATTATAATAATCTAATTGCATGTATATATATTTTAATATATAATAAAATATATATATTTTAATATATAATAAAATATATATATATCAATATAATAAATTGTGACTTTTATATATAATTTTATTCATTTCAACATTTAATTTTTTATAAACATTAAAAACATCATCCATTTCAATATCTGAAATAATATTTAATTTTAATTCTGAATTTAAAATTTTAATATCTTTTATCCATATTTTAAAAATACAAAAATGTTTTTTTGGACTAATAGAAATTCCATTAATATTATTTAGTATTAATTCATTATCTAAAATAGTATTACCAATTATATAATATATAATTTTTTTAGAATATTCATAAATATTTGAATTTAAAATTTTATAAGAAAAACAGCCACCTTCTTTATTTTCTTTATCTTCCCAAATTGGTTTTATTTTATCTTTCATAATAAATATCATATAATTTTCATAAATTTTTTTATGCATTCCTTCTTGTAATTTAATAATGTCGAAAATACTTTTAATTGTATATATATTTTTAAAACTACTCATACTCCAATCATTATCATTAGGAGAATGCAGCCATAAATTCCATTCATTTGATAAATTATTATTATTAATATCCATATAATAATAATAATTTATAATGTTTATATTTATTTCATATTATCTTATATTATTTTTTAAATTCATAACAGTTTTTTCCAGTCTTTTTAAAAAAAGTAGAAGAATTTTCATTACTTGGACATGGTATGTAATTATTACTATCTATAATATAATAATTTTTCATTAATTTATCATAATTATTAGATAAATCATAATTTATTTCTGTGTCAGATTTTATATATTCTTTTGGAATGATATATTTAAATAATTGTTTACTATAAATGAAATCAACGTAGTAATTATTTAAAGATTTATCTAAAAAATTTTTTACTAAATTATATTTTATTGGATTATTTGATAAATCATATTTATGTTTATTATTTGATGTATTTATGTTGTATAAATTATCTAATTTATCATATAACTCAATACGTTTTTTGTCTCTATCTATTCTTTTTATATCTTTTAAAATTTCGGAAGCAGGTTTATTACAATGTTGTTGAGTTCTTAAAAAATAATGTTCAGGCGATTCATTTTCAGGACATAAAACTATTGTATTTGATATATCTATATTATTTGACAGGTCTAAATTATTTGATAAATCTGAAATATTTTTTTCATTTCCAAATACAGTAAATATTAGTGAACTTATAAATGTTAGATATATAAATGGAATTAAAACAATTATCCAAGATATTACTTGTAAACCAGAATTACATAAAATATTTAATACTATAGCAAAAATAATCATTATAAAAAATTTTATAATTGCTTTATTATAGATATTATTAAATATATCTATAACAATTTGTACTAAAGTAAAAGCTATATATAAAATTGAAGGTAAACATAATTTTTCTAAAATCATAATTATTATATATATTATAATAAATAATAATTAAGATTTATTTAATAATAAATCTCTTATTTCAGTTATTTTATTGTTAGTTTCTGAAATATTTTGTATTTTTTCTTTAAGAGATTCAATTTCTTTATTTTTTAATTCAATAATTTTATGAAGCTGTTGAATATTTTCTTGCTGATTTTTTAATATTGCTACTATTTGTTCATTATTTAATTCTATATTATTACCATTTTGATTAACTACAATTTTACCATTTCCTGTATTTTTATTATTTTGTACCATTTTTTTTCTTTCTTCTTCAATTTCTTTAATTTGTTTTAATACATCTGGTTTATTAGATGGGTCTCCTGGCTCATAATTTTTTAATAATTCATCAATATCTTCCAAAAAGAATTTTTTAATAGATTCTTCTTTTACAAATTCATCTACAGTTTTTTCAGAAACTTTTTGGAAATTATTTTCACCATTTTCTAGAAGTTTTTTTTTATCAAATGTATTATGAATATGTGAAAATACTAATATTGTTTTTTTTGGTTCTAATTGTACGAATGGAACAGTATAATCTTTTAAAAAAGCTTTTTCTTCGGCTAAAGCAGCATGATCTTCATATTTATGTTCTTTTAATAGTTCACGTTTAAATGCAAATGTTCCTGCTGTTGCATGATTTTTATTATATGGACCAAATTGATACATTTTTTGAATATGCTTAAACCATATATAAATCTCACTTGCACCAGCACATAAAGCAGAAGGATGTGACTGTAACATATTTACAGCATGAGATACTCTTTCTGGAGGATAATAATCATCATCATCCATATAAACAATAATATCTCCTTTAGATTTTTCATGCATAATATTTCTTTTTTTTCCAAGAGGCATTTTTTTATCATATTTATAGTATTTAACGTTTGGAATATGAGAAACTAAATCTTCTATTTTATCTGTTCCATCATCAATAATAATCCATTCTAATTTATTTTTTGGATAATTTTGATGATTAAAACATTTAATTGTCATACTCCAAAAAGGTCTTCTATTAAATGTTGGGGTACATATACTAACAAATGGCAATTCTTTTTTATTTTTTTTTTTATTTGTCATATAAAATTATTAATAGATATGTATTTAAATATTTTAATTAGTATATATTAATTAAAATATTATATTATGATGATGCCATTGAAAATATTTTTACCAAAATTATTACAGCTAATACTGCTCCCATAATTCCACGAATTTTATTTGAACCATCTGGTTTTTCAAATGCTGTACTAGCAGAAGCAAAAACTAATATACAGAAAAATATTGTTAAGAAATTACCATGTTGTCTCATGATATCAAAAAGTTCTATTCCATTACTTAAAGGATAAAAAAATAAACCAAAAAATAATTGTAATACCCAAAATATATTAGCAAAACTCATTCCTATTCCAACAACCATAAATGAACCTATAATAAATAAAGGTAGCGGTATTAGACATATTAGAATATTTAAAATATATTGTTTTGTTACAGTCATTTTGGGATAATTATCTTTCCAATAAAATAAATCAGCTATTGGATACCTATAATATTTTAAAAAATCTTCTTTACCTTCTTTAGAAAAGAATGCTTTGTTTAATTCTTCTTTATCTCTTGGAAAAGCACCTGCTAGTAATAATTTTGGATTAAAGAATGAAACTATTAGTAATATAAATAAAATAAATCCTATCCATGGTCCACTAAATAATCCAGTTAATAAAGTTGCAACAGAAAATGGTCCACTAAAAAATAAAGCAAAAGGATTATTTACTTTTAATATATATAATAAAGGACCTATTAAACCAGAAAGTAAAATAAATATAAGAGTATTAAGTATTTTATAATTTTTTAAATTTTTTGAATAAAATGAAGATACCAAGCTAAAAATTCCATTAAACACTTTTCTATAAAACAATAAAGGAATAATTATTGAAAGTCCAAATACTTTAATTAAACCAGATAAAAATCCACCATTTTTAGAATTTACTAAATCTGGTATATTATATGGAAATCTTCTTTTACAATCTTTATTTCTATTATCTACACTTATACATTTTGTACCATTTATATAATGATATCCAAAATTACTTACAAATTTTGAACTTTTTCCATTATTTCCACCAAACATAAATTTATCACCCACCGAATCACATGGTTGACATGGTTGATATGGATATTTTAAAATATTTGAAGGAAACACATAATCTATAACTGAAGCCTTATCTCCTTCTCTACTAATATTATCACAATTACTTTGATAATATAAACAATCCATAGAGTTACCATACATTAACCAAAATTGATAACAACTTCCAGCTATAGCAGATACTGCTATAGATAAAACTGATATTAATGCAAATATGAAAAATTTTTTTAATGAAGGACCCTGATCATGTAATGAAAATAAAGTTCTAATATCTTGTTTGTGACAAATATTTCTTGATATATCATCACCTTCAAATATATAATCTATACCGGTGTCATGACCATTTGGGCATGAATCTATTAAATCCATTGTTTTACAACATCCACTTGTGTCAACTTGAGAAAAAAAAATAGAATCATTATTATTATTACAATCAGGAATATCAGGAATTCCTGTTTCCGAGTTTTTAATTACTAAATTATTACTATCTGCTTCATTATTATTAAAACATTTTGTATTAGATAATTGTTTAGCTGTTAACATATCTCTAAATATAGGATAGTTATCTGTCATTATATATTGTATATTAATATAACTGATTAAAATAATTTAAAAACAATTAAAAAGATAATATATTTGTATGTTTTATTCAGACAAAACATTTTACGATTTTAAAGATGTTTTAATATTACCAAAATCATCAGAGATAAATAGTAGATCAGAAATAGATTTAATTAAAAATATAAATTTTGATAAAAAAATAAATTGGTCAGGTGTTCCAATTATAGCTGCTAATATGACTAGTATTGGTACATTAAATGTATATAAAACACTATCAGAATATAAAATTGTTACTGCTTTACATAAATTTCATACATTAGAAGATCTGAAAAATTTTAATGAAGAAAATATAAATAATAAATTAGATCCAAATTTATTTATGATTTCTACAGGAATAAGTGACAATGATTACAATAATTTAAAAAATATATTGGATAATTTTGAATGTAAATTTATTTTAATAGATATAGCAAATGGTTATATTGATAAATTTAAAGATTTTTGCAAAAAAATCAAAAAAAATTATGAAAATCATATTATAGTTGCTGGAAATGTTTGTACGAAAGAAGGAGTTGAAGAATTAATTAATTGTGGAGTAGATATTATTAAATGTGGAATTGGTGGTGGTAGTGCATGTACTACTAGAATTCAGACAGGTATTGGAGTTCCTCAATTTTCATGTATATTAGAATGTAAAGATATTGCTAAAAAATATAATAAATATATTATTAGCGATGGGGGTATTACATGTCCTGGTGATTGTAGTAAAGCATTTGGTGCTGGTTCTGATTTTGTAATGATTGGTGGTGAATTTTCGGGTCATGATGAAAATCCAGGTGAATTAATTGAAGAAAATAATAAAAAATATAAATTTTTTTATGGAATGAGTTCAACATATGCAATGAATAATAATTATGCTGCAAATAACAATAAACATTATAGAAGTTCAGAAGGAAGAGAAATTAAAGTTGTATATAAAGGAAAATTAATAGATACTGTAAATAATTATTTAGGTGGTATAAGAAGTACTTGTACATATACTAATTCAAAACATATAAATGATTTATCCATAAATTGTAATTTTATTTTAGTAAATAACCAATATAATAATAATTTATTAAGATAAAAAAATTTATAATTTTTTTATAGTTATAATATAATATATTATTTATGAAAAAAATAAATAAAGTTAATATTTTTTGTTTATTATTAATTTTAATATTGTTAATAATTTTAATTTATAACATTTTTTATAATTGTAAAAATAAAGAAAATTATGATAATACTAATATTGTTAAAGATTGTTCTTCATGTAGATTATATACTACAAATAGAAATTGTGTTAAGATATATGATATCTCTTATAATCAAATATTAGGTGCAAGAGGACAAGTATATGATATAAATAATTTACATGCAATAGATACTGGTTATAAATTTTGCCCATGGGAAGAACAATGTTCAGCAAATACATTATTTTCTTCAAATGAAGAAAGAAAAAATACAAAATTTAATTGTTGTGGAAATAATTATAGTTTTTATAATAATCATACTATAAATTATCAAGATATATCTAGAGTAGATATAGTAAATGATAAATGTTTACAATTAGAAAATATTTTGAAAGACTTTTCAAATAATGATATATTTAAATATAAAAATATTACTTCAAGTGATGAATTTTTTAAAATTAGAAAAATTTGTAATACAAATAAAAAAAACATATATATAAATTCTGATAATGTAGATTCAAATAATTTTTGGAAATCAAATAACAAAAATAATTTTAATCCTGATATAAGTGGTGTTTTATTTGATTTTTGTAATAATTCTATTAATCATTTAGACGGTTTAAAAAAATATAATCCTGTTGATAAAGATGGTGAATTGATAAGTAATGAATATTTAATTAATACTGAACAATTTTATGATTGTATAGGAAATATAAAAGAAATAAATATGAATAATCCAGATTTATCTGGTGGAATATCTGGTGGAATATCTGGTGAAGATATATGCATGAATACATATTACACTATGAATAATAGAATAAATTTCTTTGGTGTTGATCCAAGTGCAAATTATAGTACAATTTCTGACAATAATCAAAGACTTTATCCAAATTATCAAGATTTTGAAATGGAATTAAAAAAATTAAATAATATAAATTTAGATGAGAATACAGATAATATTAAAATTACTAACGATAGAAGTATTATAACAAAATATTTAAGTTTTATAAATAATTTTTATGAAAATGAATCATTAAAAATGAAATCAAGTGAAGATATATCAGGAAATTTAAAATTTATAAATGATGAATTTATAATATCAAATCCATTAAAAAATGTTTCAAAAAATAATAAAGATATAAATTCAAATTGTTATGGTTCAATTACTAATAATAATAAATTTAATTATTGTGGAATACAACCATATAATGATTTTTAATGATAAAAAAAATTGATAATATCATTTATATTTAATATTAAATCAAATATATCATGATAACAATTTTAAATTGTATTTTTCCAGAAGATATATCAATATATATATATAATATTATAAAAAAAGAGAGAAAAACTGATATTTGTTTGGGTAAAATAATGTATATGGAATTAATGATGATAAATTTTATTAATAAACATGATTATAATAAAGAATATAATATTCTTTATTATAAACCTAGTATTGAAATTATTTATAATTTATATAAATTTATAGATAATTATAAAAATTTTTATATTATTCAGAGAGAGTTATCAAATATTTCATCTATAATTGATAATTATTATAATGTTTTAAGATTTCACATTAATTATCAAGAAACTTATGTAAAAAAAGCATTACAAAAATTTTTACCATAAATAAATATGACTTAATATTTTTGGTGTATAAAATCCTTTTGCTTTCTTTTTTTCTAATTTAATTGCATTAATTTTATTTGTAGTTCCAGAATGTCGTGAATAATAATTTTTCATACGTTTTCGTGTATTATGATTTTTATGAGAGAATAATTTTAAAGGTGTTCTATCTTTAAATTGTTGATAATCTGATGCACCAAAATGTATAAATCTTATTTTTTTTGTTTTTCTATTTTTAACATAAGCAGTGTATTTTTTATTTTTATTTTTACTTCTCTCAAATTTAATAATTGTTTCTTTCATTTTATCCATCTTATATATAGTTTTATAAATTAAATAAATATATTATTCAAGTTAATTTTATTTCTTTTAATTTATATTATAAATTAAAATATATTTATAATATAAATATTTAAAAATGAATATACCTATTAAATATTTACCAAATAAACTTTCTAATAAAGATAAAAAACTACAATTAAAACAATTAAAAAAATCTAGAAAAGCATACAAAAAAGGTATTTATATAAAAAGAGAACAAGTAAAATCTTATAAATCAAAAAAATCACAACATATAATTAATGCAGAAAGAATATATAATATAAAAAATCTCTCAATAAATAATGAGTTAATAAAAAAAACAGGATGTTCAAAAAAAGCATTGAAAAAAATTCTTAAAAAAGGAATGGGTGCATATTATTCAAGTGGTTCAAGACCAAATCAAACTGCACATAGTTGGGGAATAGCAAGATTAGCTAGTTCAATTAGTAGTGGAAAAGCGGCAGCAATAGATTATAAAATTTTAGAAGAAGGTTGTAAATCAAATTCGAAAGCACTAAAATTAGCTAAAGAATCTCGTAAAAAACATGGATATGGTACTCGTAAAGTAAAAAAAATTAATATTAATTAAATTTTAATTATTTGTCGAATATTTTTTTTTAATCTATTATTTTTTATAATTCTACGATTTACATCGGTATATGTATTTATTATAAAATTATTATTATTATTATTATTTTTTTTTAAACAATTCAATATATTATTTATTTCTTTAGCTTTATTATAACTATTATTTAAAAAATCATTATTAGTATTATCATCATCACTTATATTTTTTTCTAAATTTTCTAAATTATTAATAGAAGGATTTGGTGTCATATTAATAGGTGATTCTGGTAATATATTTAAATTTTTTTTTCTATTAATTCTATTCATAAAAATAATAGAATTTATATAATTATACAATCTATAATTTTTATAAAAAATATCATTTTTTATAGGAAATATTTCATATTTACTCAATAAATATGTTATATTTTTTGCAACAGAACTTACATTATCATCACTAGTATAATCTATATAAAATGTAGAACCAAAATATAAATTAATTATACCATCTGGCCAACATGTTGTATTTAATAAACACGGTTCATTTATAACTGGTATTAATAATTTTTTTTTATTAGTAGCATAATTCCATTCTTTTAAACAATTATCTCTAATATATGGATTATTTGCTCCATCATTTATTTTTTTACAATATTCTTCTGTTACAAAAATCAAAATAGCATCAGCATTCTGTATACCATTACTCATACATGCATCTATATTACCAAACATTTCTTCTTCATCTAACCAACAACTCCAATTAAATAATCTTAATTCATAAACTAATCTTTTTACTCTTTTATGATTATCTCTATATAAATTATCCGGCCTCCATGTATGCGAAAAAAAAATTTGTTTTTTCATTTTTTAAAAGCATATAAAATGATATATTATATGTATAAATCTTTAAATATATTTATATAAAATATATTATAAATATATTTAAACAATTTATCTGCTATATACTAAATCACCAGTACCAGATTGAAATTGTAATAAATTATATTTTTCTTCATATATATGTAAATCGTAATTATATTTAAATATACTTGTTGGTTCTTTTGTAACACCTATAGGTTCTTGTGTTATAGGATCACAAATTGTATTAAAATTAACACTAGATAAATCTAATGGAGGATTAAAATTTGTATTAAATTCAAATTCAATTGTTTTAAATTTATTTGTATTAAAAGCACCAGAAGGTTGGTATTTATGTGGATCATTATTTATTGAAAAAGAATAATGATATAATCCATCTTTTGAGTTAGAGTTATACCTTGAAAAATTCTCAATCATGCTAAAAACTCCAGATGGTAACTCTTGTTCTCTATATTTGCCATCACAAATTATAGCACAATTTCTCATAATAAATTTATTATTATTATTTTGATAATCATTTGGAATATTTCCTGTAATTAAAATATTTTTATAAGATTCTGTGTATATTTTTTTATATGGATACATAATATCATTACCATTTGAATCTTTTAATTTTATTAAATTGTTTGGTATATTTTCTTCATATTCCCAATTAGTATAATTTGACCATTCATTTCTATCTGCAACATCATTTCTTTGAAAATACCACATCCAATTTAATACTAACCCATGTGATTCTATTTTAATTTTACTAGATTTATTAACTTTATAATAATCATATTCTTGTATTTCTTTAATTAAATATGTTTGTATATTTCTAGAAAAAAAGTTACGTTCTTCATTATCTAAAAAACATTGAGTTGTTAATAAATGAATATCCATATTTAAATTATTATTAGTATTTTCATATAAATAATTATCAAATATATCAATAACAGGTGGTGGCTGTATAAATCTATAAAATGAATATCTTAAATCTTTTGATTGATTAGCTTTAATTCTTGGAAAATTTTCATAATAATTAGTATCTATATTTAAAGGATTATTACTTATATCATAAGTTATATCTTTAATTGTAAAAAGTTCTACAAGTGGTCTAAAAGTAAAATGAATTTCTAAATCAGTATATTGTAAACAAACTAATGGTATTGCTGAAGTTGTTAATAAAGTAAACCACGCATTTATTGGTATAAATAATTGTCTTTCATAGATAGATGGTTCAATGTCATCATCATTTATTTTAAAAGCATTAGGATAATTATTATTTCTGTTTGAAATTTTTTCAGGATTAGTTAATTCATCAATATTTCCAATCATATTATCAAATATTTTTTTTTTTTCACTTGTAAAATCTCTTTGTATAGTATTTTGAATATAGCTTCCAGAAAATTTTTGAATAATATGTCCACCAATTGTTATTGTTAAATCTTTTATAATTTGAGTTCCTATATTTTTTATCCATTTAAATTCATATGGTCTATATTCATAAGAATTAGGTTCTGATATTTTATATTTTAATACAGGACTCCATATATTTGGTAAAGTTAATACTAAATAAGAATCTAATAACAAATCTCCATATCTTGATATTTTAAAAGTATATTTAGACTCTGAATTTAAATTAATATTTGTTTGACCAGTTTGATCAATTCTATATTTTTGCATGCCAAAATTAGTATATTTATTATATGTAACTTTAAAAAAACTTTTATTAGGATTTCCAGTTACAATTAAATCTTGATTACCAACTGCTATTAAATTTAATAATCCACCTGCCATTATAGTTATTATATATAAAATTATATTAATAAATATTAATATATTTTTATAATATAATTAATAAAAAATGCCAGATTCAGTAATTGATCAAACAAAAAAAAAACTTGGAGAAAATATTAATGCTTTTATAAAAGATCAAGATAGTAGTAACTTATATAGTATAGTAGCTATTATGATGATAATATCTATACTTTTATTATTTTTTTCTTGGTTTGTTTCTATTTTAAATTTACAAGATACAAATTGTGATAATTATAAATATAATTTTTCAAGATTAAATAGTTTTAACAGTATTAAATATAATAAACTACCACTAATAACTAATATAGAAACAGATTATAATAATCCATATAAAAGTTTATTTAAGAATTTTTATATTAAAACTGCATACAATTGTTGTAATGCTGGTGGTTATAAAAATAATTGGGTAAATATATGTGCTATGAAATATGCATTAAAATTAGGGGCAAGATGTTTAGATTTTGAAATATATTCAATAGAAAATATGCCAGTAGTTGCTAGTTCAGTAAATATGAATTTTTCAATAAAAGAAACATTTAATTACTTAACTTTAGAAGAGGTTTTAGATGTTATTGTTAATGGTGATGGAGAAGAATTTTCAGGAGCATTTGGAAATTTAAATAAAGATCCTTTAATATTGCACTTTAGAATAAAAAGTGAAAATAAAAAAATGTATGAAAATATGACAATTTTATTAACTAAGAAATTATTAAATACTGGTTATTTAATTAATAATAATGATATTGATAGATCAAATATTCAAATTATTCCATTAACTTTAAAAAAAAATAGTGGATTAACAAGTAATTTATCAGAAAAAATAGTTTTAATGGCAAATGTAAATAATACTTCATTATTAAATCAAAGTGGATTAAATGAACTTATAAATATATGTTCAGGAGTTGAATCAAATTTAATAAGTATTGATAACATAAATTCAAAAAATGACACTTTAATAAAAAATCAATCAAAAAATAAAATAATATTTGTTACTCCATCATTTAAAAATGATACACAAAATTATGATTTTACAAATGCATATACAAACGGATGTCAATTAATTGCTATGAAATTTCAAAATTATGATAATAATTTAGTAAATTATTTAAAATTGTTTAAAGAACATTCACAAGGATATTCTTTTTGTTTAAAACATTCAACCTTGCGAAAAGATTTAATACCTCCAGATGCACCAGTAACTGGTGTTGCATCTACTTCTATAACTTCACCGACAGGATGAAGCTAATTAAAAATGTCTAATATATTTTTTTATTATTAAATAAATATAATTTTGGTTTTTATATTTATTTATATATAATGAATAATACAAATAAAGAATTAGAAATTTTAAGACAAGCTATCGATAATGCAAATATTTTAAGTGGAAAAAAATTAGCACAATCTAAAGATGTTAAAATTATAATACAGATTTTAGAAAATTTTTTACGAAAACATAAAACATTATGTTACGGAGGGACAGCAGTAAATAATATTTTACCAGAACAATACAGATTTTATAATCGAAATGTAGAAATACCAGATTACGACTTTTTCTCTCCAAATGCATTAAATTTAAGTAAAGAATTAGCAGATATTTATTATAAAAATGGATATGAAGAAGTTGAAGCTAAGGCAGGAATACATGAAGGAACATATAAAGTATATGTTAATTTTATGCCTATCGCAGATATAACAGAATTAAATTCTGAACTTTTTAATAATTTATATAAAAAAAGTATTAAAATAAATTCAATTTCATATTGTCCTCCAGATTTTTTAAGAATGGCTATGTATTTAGAATTATCACGTCCAATGGGCGATGTTTCTAGATGGGAAAAAATATTAAAAAGACTTATACTTTTAAATATGTCTTATCCATTAAAAGGAATAAATTGTAATAATTCAAATTTTCAAAGAAAGTTTGAAGGTTCATATTCGGAACAAATAAAAATTTATGAAGTAGTAAGAAAATCATTTATAGATCAAGGATTGATATTTTTTGGAGGATATGCAGCAAATTTATATGGCAACTATATGCCAAAAAAACAACAGACAATTATTAGTAAAATACCCGATTTTGATATATTATCAGAAAATGCTGAAACAAGTGCAATAATAGCTAAAGAACAATTAGAATACGAAGGAATACAAAATGTTAAAATTAATAAGAAAAAAGGAATAAATGGTTATATATCAGACCATTATGAAATTGTAGTAAATAAAGATGTAATTGCCTTTATATATAATACAATTTCTTGCCATAGTTATAATATTATATATTTAAAAAATGAAAAAATAAAAGTTGCTTCTATAGACACTATATTAAGTTTTTATCTTATATTTATTTTTACTAACAAACCATATTATGATGTCAATAGATTGTTATGCATTTCAGAATTTTTGTTTAAAGTTCAATTAAAAAATAGATTAAAACAAAAAGGATTACTTAAAAGATTTTCAATAAAGTGTTATGGAGAACAAGAATCATTAGAAGATATTAGATCAAAAAAATCATATAAACATAAATCATTAAAAAATAAAAATTATAAAAATGGAGATAAAGAATATGATAAATACTTTTTAAGATACATACCAAATGACAATAATAAGAGAAATAAAACACAAAAAATAAAAAAAATATAAAAAGTAAAAAAATTACTTTTTATCCTAAATAATTTATTATTTAAATTATAAATGATAAATTATTTAAATTAAAATCGTGGGAAACCAACTAAGTTTGCACCAATACCAAATCCAGCGCCTGATCTTGCTGAAGCACCCATGCTTGGTACAAATGTATCTAAAATTGAAAATGTAGCAGCAGCCATTAAAGCAATAATAGCAATTTCTTCAAATTTTAATGGTTTTTGTGGTATTACAAATGCTACAATGGCAACCATTATACCTTCTACTAAATATTTAATAGCTCTTTTTACTAATTCTCCCATACCAGGATTCATTTTTTATAATATTATAAGAGAAAAAAATAATATATTTTTTTAATAAAAAAACTTAAAATTAATTACTTAATTAAAAATATAAATGTCAACAAAAAAAAAAGATAAAAAAAATTCAACAAAATATGTTGATTTACTTAATGAAGACAAAATTATAGCAGGACAAAAATTTGTATGTTTAAGTTTTTTATCACCAGAAGATCATATAAAAAATAAGGATTTATTTTTTTTTCAAAAATATTTAAAAAATTTTGAAGTTAGAAAATCAATTGAAAAATTTAATAACTTCTTAAATTTTATATCATATAAATATTCTTTAGATTCCAATAAAATTTTACAAGAATTAGATGATTTTTTAATAGAAGAAAAAGAAAAATTATTTTTAACAAGTTTAGAAGATGATTATAAAACATTTATAGATAATTCAGAAGAAGAATTATTAAAAGAATATAATAAAATTAATGAATTTCAAACAAATACTAGAGGAGTAAAAGTACGCGGTTCATTTGAAACTCAGGAAGAAGCTGAATTAAAATGTAAAATGTTAAGAGAAGAAGATCCAGATCATGATGTATACGTAGGAAATGTTGGTAAATGGTTACCATTTCATCCTGATGCATATAAAACAGGTAAAGTAGAATATTTAGAAAAAGAATTAAATCAACTTATGGCAGAAAAAAAGAAAAATGATGAAGCTTCAAAAGAACAATTTAAAAAAAGAGTTAAAGAATCAAAGGAAAAAGCCATTGACGAAAATATAGAAAAAGCCGAAAAACATGGTAATCGTCTAATGCAAACAATTGATGAAGAAGGTAATTTAATAAATGCAGATAGAATGGATGTTCCTGGAAAAAATTTATTATTTGGTGATAGAGAAAATGAGGATGTTTCCACATCTGATTTAAGAAAAGAATTATTTGAAGATGAAAATGTTATTGTTGGTAAACAAGAAAATAATGATCATGGTTTGAGTAAATTAACAGAAAATATTAATAAAGAAAATGATGATAAAAATCCAGAAATTAATTAAAATATAGATTAATATATAATGAACGAGATAGAAACAACAAATGATAAAATTTTTATAATAAATGAAAAGCTAAAAGATTTTTTTTTAAAATATAGACCAAATGCAGAAGATATAAAAAAAAAAGGTGAAACATATTACGAAAAAATAAAATATGAATTACAAACTGAAAATTTTAAAACATTAGTAAATGAAACATTAGAAAAAATAATTAAACCAATTATAATAAAAAATAAAGATTTAATAAAACCAACAAATTTTTTATTAGTAGATGGTCTTAATTTATATTATAGAATTCATGAAAATGAAAGAATTGAAGAATCAGAAATAAAAAATAATCTTAAACAGCTTTTTAATAAGTATTATCCAAATACAATAATTTTAATTATTTCTCAGGAACATAATGATTTTTTTAAAGAATTACAAGGAGAAAATCCAAAAATTGTATTTATAAATGAAGAAATAATATCAAAAAGTGAAATTGATGATTTGCTCTTAGTTTATTTATATTTTTATACAAATGTTTTAAAAAATGTAAACTCTTTTGTATTAAGTTTTGATAATTATAATTGGTTAGGTAGATTTACAGAAGAAAACATAAATGAAACATTTTTTGTAGAACAACCGAAATTATTTGATAGTTTAAAAGAACAATTAAGTATGCATAATAAACATTTAAAAATGTATAGTGATAATAAAAATATGGAAAAACTTGAATTTATTATGAATAAGCATAATAAATATATAGAAAAAAATAAAAAATCTTTTAAGTTTGATGGTGTAATGACTAAGCCATTAATGTTACAAAATAATACAAAAAAAAAATATATTGAAAGTGAAGATGATACAACATCTATGCGTAATAAATTTGCTAAAGCTAGTGGAAATAAAAAAAGTAGAAAAAAAATTAAAGCAATAAACCAAAAAAGTAATAAAAGACAAAAAAGTAATAAAAGACAAAAAAGTAAT
>CESB01094124.1_pt1 | contig 19443 bp, 20 predicted proteins | sample 531071 | NCBI WGS metagenome assembly CESB01 (sample SAMEA2621259, study PRJEB7988) | marine metagenome | biome: marine biome (ENVO:00000447); feature: surface water layer (ENVO:00002042); material: "saline water (ENVO:00002010), including plankton (ENVO:xxxxxxxx)" | depth 5 m | reverse complement strand
ATACCTTATGTTCCAAATAAAAAATATGGCGGTTATTGTATTGGTAACAAAATAGCTCCTATTTTTTTTAATACAATGGAAGATAGTGGCGCATTACCAATAGAAATGCCTGTTGAAAAAATAGAAATGGGTCAAATAATTGATATTTATCCATATGAAGGTATTACTAAATATCATAATAGTGAAGAAGAAATATGTAGATGGAGTTTAAAATCACCAGTAATTTTAGATAGTGTAAGAGCAGGAGGAAGAATTAATTTAATTATTGGAAAAAGTTTAACTACAAAAGCAAGAAATGTATTAAAAATGGAATCTAAAAATATTTTTATAAAAAATATTAATAAAAATAATGTAATTGATAATCATGGTTATACTCTTGCTCAAAAAATGGTAGGAAAAGCATGTGGTGTAGATGGAATTAGACCTGGAACATATTGTGAACCAAAAATTACTAGTGTTGGGTCACAAGATACTACAGGTCCTATGACGAGAGATGAATTAAAAGATTTAGCATGTTTAGGATTTTCAGCTGATTTAGTAATGCAATCATTTTGTCATACTGCAGCATATCCAAAAACTGTAGATATAATAACACACAATACTTTACCAGAGTTTATTAATAATAGAGGTGGAATTTCTTTAAAGCCGGGTGATGGTATTATACATAGTTGGTTAAATAGAATGTTGTTACCCGATACAGTTGGAACAGGTGGGGATTCACATACTAGATTTCCGATTGGAATATCTTTTCCTGCGGGTTCAGGATTAGTAGCATTTGCATCAGCAACAGGTGTAATGCCATTAGATATGCCAGAATCAGTTTTAGTAAGATTTTCAGGAAATATGCAACCAGGAATTACATTACGTGATATTGTACATAGTATTCCATATTATGCAAAAAAGTATGGATTATTAACATTAGATAAAAAAAATAAAAAGAATATTTTTAATGGAAATATTTTAGAAATCGAAGGATTACCTAATTTAACATGTGAACAAGCATTTGAATTATCTGATGCTAGTGCTGAAAGGTCAGCGGCTGGATGTACAATAAAATTGAATAAAGAGCCAATTATTGAATATTTAGAATCAAATATAAGTTTATTGAAATGGATGATAAAAGAAGGTTATAATGATAAAAAGACTATTAAACGTAGAATAGATAATATGCAAGAATGGATAAATAATCCTATATTATTGGAAGCAGATAATGATGCAAAATATAAAGAAATAATAGATATTAATCTAGATAATATAAAAGAACCAATTTTATGTGCACCAAATGATCCAGATCATGCTGTATTATTAAGTGAAGTTGAGGGGACATTAGTAGATGAAGTATTTATTGGAAGTTGTATGACTAATATAGGTCATTTTAGAGCAGCAGGTAAACTATTAGAAACACATCAAAAATTTATAGCAGGGGGTAGTAATTTAAAAACAAAATTATGGATGGCTCCTCCAACAAGAATGGATGAACAAAAATTAAAAGATGAAGGATTTTACGATATATATAAAAGAGTTGGTGTAAGAACTGAAATGCCTGGTTGTTCATTATGTATGGGTAATCAAGCACGTGTAGAAGATAAAGCAACTGTATTATCAACATCTACAAGAAATTTTCCTAATAGATTAGGAAAAGGTGCAAATGTATATTTAGCATCTGCTGAATTATCAGCAATTACAAGTATAGAAGGAAAAATTCCAAATATGGAAACATATAATAAATATTTTAAAAATATAGAAAATAAAAAAAATGATATTTTTAATTATATGAGCTTTAATAGATTAGATGAATACAAAATATAAAATTATATTAATTTTTTATATATATAATTTTATATAAATGGAAACTACAGATAATACATTAAATGAAAATGTAAGTGTAAATGTAAGCGAAAATAAAGAAACAAATAAAGAAACGAATTCAGAAACAAAAAAAGAAAATAGTTTATCTTCTTTAAATTTTAAAGAAATAAGTGTGTATAATATTATTAGTGGTAATATTTTTCAAACTAATATATGTAATAAAATTACAGATTTTATATTATTTATATTTGCATTTAGTGGATTTACTTTTGGAATAGTTTCGTGGTTTTTTATTGATAATATAACAGGTGTAGGTTATATTTTAACTGGTACATTCTCAACAGTTTCATTATGTAGTATTAGAAGGATGCGTCTTAGAGCAGCATTACAAAATTCTGTAAATGTATTAAAAGAAGAAAATGAAGAATTAAAAGAAAATAATGAGGATTTAAAAGAAAATATAGATGAATTAGAAGACAATATAGATAGTTTAGAAAATATTCAAAAAGGATTAAGTGAAGATTTAAATTTATTAAAAGAAACAATTGGTATTTTTGGAGAGAATTCAGATGAAATAATTGATAATTTAAAAACTATTTATAATAATTTAAAACATGAAAATGAAATTCATTCAAAAATAAATAAAAATTCAATATATTTACATATATTAAATATAATAAAACATTATGATAGACGTAGTCAATTTTTATTAACAAAATCAGATTTAGAAAAAGCAAAAGAAACATTATTAAATGCATTTCCAAATTTGGATTATGAAGAATTAACAAATAAAATTACAAATAATAGAATAAGTGCAACAAATATAATAGAAAGTATAAAATTATAATAATATTCTTATATAATTATGAAAACTAAAAAAAAATTATGTGCATCATGTTTAAAATTTAATTTTAACAAAACATTAAAATCAAGTAAAAAACATAAACCAAAATGGTTAAATAAAATAGATTATGTAGAAAATTTTATAAAAAATTATAAAAAATTTAGTATTAATTATCCAATTAATTATAATAATAATTTAATTATTAATGTTGGAAAAATAAATGCAAATAAAAAAATATTGTATTGGGCATCAAATCCAAGTAATAATATTTTAATAAATGATGCAAAAAAAAGTTATGGTAATTTTAATAATAGTGGTGTTGCAAAAATAGATAATAAAGGTTTTGTAAATATTAAATTTTTAACACCACAAAATTATAAAACTATTGCAAAAAATGATAAAAAAAATACAACATATTTTAGACATATACATTTTGTTTTATCTAATACAAATTGTGATACTTGGAATAATACTATTTACACTAAATTAGTTCACAATAATTTTAAATATAAAGATTTTATTAAATATCTTTATTCAAAAAAATATATTATTTTAAATGTCTTACCGTGCTCTGTGTATGCACAAGAACATATTTTAAATACATATAATTTACCATATAATAATATTAAAAAAATGTCAGTTAATGAATTAAATACTTGGTTTAAACGATTGATAGAATTACATTATCCATTATTAAAAAAATTAATTAAATATAAAAAAATAGATTATTATGAATTACCAATAATATGTTATTGTGCACACAATCAATGTAGTGCTTCAAAAATAGCAGCTATTAATTTAATGAAAAAAGGATTTGTAAATGTTAGTTTATATGAAGATGGTATGAAAGGTTATAAGCAAGATAATAAAAATTAATTTTTTCTTTTATTATATTAATTAATTTAATAAATGAAAAATTATGATATAATTATAATTGGAGGTGGAATATCTGGAATATATACTATGTATAATTTAAAAAAAAAATATCCAAAACTAAAAGTTTTATTACTTGAAAAAGAGGATAGATTTGGTGGTAGAATATATACATATTTTGAAAAATTTAATAATCAAACATATAAGATGGATTTAGGTGCAGGAAGATTAGGATTTCATCATGAGAGAATTATGAATTTATTAGAAGAATTAAAACTAAAAGATGAAATAATTCCTATAACAAATACTGAAAATTATATTGAATATGATAAAAAAACAAATAGTGTAATTGATAGAAGTAAAGAAAAACGTATAATAGTTGATTTATTATATAATTTTTTCAATAGCTCAAAACTTGCTAATTTAAGTCATAAATTTTTAAAGAGATTAAATTTGATTGAATTATTTTCTAAGTTTTTTCCAAAGAAAATAAGTGAAATTATACAAAATTCATTTGAATATAAATGCAAATTAAAATACTTTAATGCAAATGATGCTGTATATTATTTTAAACATGATTACAATAAATATAGTAAATTCTTTGTTTTAAAAAGCGGATTAAATATAATTATTGATAAGATGTTAAGCAAAATTAAAACTAATAAAAATTATGTTTTTAAAAAAAATAAAAATGTAAAAAACATAAGTTATGATTTTGAGAGAAATCTATATAAAATAAATTATAATAGTAAAAATTCTACTCATGATGTTTATTCTAAATTTATTATTTGTGCTTTACCAAGAAAAGATTTAGTTAAATTTGATATTCTATCTCCATTTATGAATGATTTAAATAGTATTAATGAAATAGCAAAGATGCGTATTTTTGAAATATATGATACAAAAATGAAAGAAGCTTGGTTTAAAGATTTACCAAAATTATCTACAAATGAAGAATTACAATTTGTACTGCCTATTGATCCAAAATCAGGTCTTATTATGTCTTCATATAATGAAAATCTCTCAACTGATAAAAATTATTGGTTAAATTTATACAATAAAAGTCAGAAAGATTTTAAAAGTATATTAAATAAAAAGTTAAATAATATTTTCAGTGTTTTTAATATTGCAGTTCCACAAAGTATATATGTTAAAATGCACTATTGGTCTATGGGTGTTGCTGCTTGGAAGAAAAATGTAGATTCTGAATATATTTCTCAAAAAATATTAAATTTAATTCCAAATTTTTACATTTGTGGAGAGAATTATTCAAATTATCAGGCATGGTGTGAAGGTTCATTACAAACTTCCCAAGAAGTTATAAATAGAATTTCTTGTATTTTGGATAATTTAAAACTTAATAAAACAAAAAAAATAAAAAATAAAAAAACAAAAACAAAAAATTGATATATAATTATATCTTTTTAATTATAATAAAAAATGGCTTTATATCCAAAAATAGATGATGAATCAATATTATTAGATAATGACTGTAAAAGAATGTTACGAAGAACAAGTAAAAAAATAATAATCGATGAAGTATTAGAAAAATTATTTAATGAAAAAAAAACTAATACAAATATTTTAAATGAATCAAATGAAGAACCGATTAAACAAGAGTTTAAACAAGTAATTTGTTTATATCAATTACTTTTAAATACATTGGGTTGTGATAAATAAAATTATAAAAATAAATTTAAAAATATATTATTTATATTTTATAAATAAAAATAATATGTATAGAATAATACCATTAAGAGTTCTTAGACGAACAACTGGTGTAATGTTTGATGAAATGGTTCCTTCTGATATTCCAAAAATTAGTGGTATAGATCGAGTAATTCATGGTGCTAATTCTATTTCACCTGGTCCTGTTGAAGATTCTACTGTTCCTGTAAAACGTCCATGGTATATGCATCCAGGACAAGATGATAATTTATTAGTTTTACAAGGAACAAGATATATTGATATTTTTGATCCTAAAACAATAACAAAAGCATCTTTTATTGTAACGCCTGAAAAAGTTTATAAAAATGATAAATTATATTACGATGGTCCTGCAATGGTGGTATGGCCTGCAGGAATTTTTCATAGAATAATAAGTGGAATTGACGGTAGTATTAGTGTAAATTTTGCTACAAGAACAGATAAATTTGATATTAAAGATAACTTCAATATTTATAATTTATGTACAACAACTGGTGATTATCAGTTACTAAGAGATGGTATTGATGACCAGCCAGATTTAGCGTATAAATATCCAAATGAAGAAATAAAAACTTTATTTAAAGAAAAATAAATTAAGTTTTTGAAATAAATAAAAATATTATTATAAATTTTTAAATAATAATATTTTTTATACATTATTTAAATTATTATTTTTTTCAGTTAATTCTATATTAATATTATTAGAATCAATTTTATCTTCATCTTCAACTTCATCTTCATTATTTGTATAATGGTTAGTATTCATAGGTACATCAGTAGTGTTATTTTTTTTTAAGGTAAAGTTTTGAGTAGCACTACAAGTCATTGAAATAAATGAATGTTTTATTTCTTTTTCTGTTAAGAAAATTGGTTCATAAACTTCATTATTATTAGATTCGTTATTATTAGATTCGTTATTATTAGATTCGTTATTATTATATTCATTATTATTAGATTCATTATTATTAGATTCATTATTATTGGATTCGTTATTATCAGATTCATTTTCATTATTTTTTATTGAATTGCAGTTTTTGAATAATTTATTTGTACAATAAGTTATTTTTTTATAAATTATTGGAGTATTTCCAAATAATCCTAATAATAATTTTTTATCTTTTTTTAAGTCATTTATTCTTTTTTCTATTAAATCATATAATTCTGTAGGATATTTGGAGTCATAATCTGATGGAAATTTATTAGAACCAATTTTTCTTAAGGTTTTAAATATTGTAACATGTTCATCATATTTTACTAATTTATCTGCAATATTATTTTGTGGTGATGCTTTTGCTATATTAGACATAATAATTTTTTGTATTTCTAAATGATTATTTAAATTTTCTTTATCTAATTCTATAATAAAATTAGAATTTTCACTTTTTTTTATTTGTTGTATTTTATTCCATATTGTATTTTCTCTATGTAATAATATATATATTGGCATATAAAAGTCTGATAGTAAAAAATCGATATGTTCTATTCTTTTATTTTTTCTATTATTTAATATACCATTAATATTATCCATAAACATTCTTAATAAAAATCCCACAATACCAGCACAACCTGTTAATATAATAACAAAATAACTAGTTTCCATATTTTATATAATAAAATATAAATTATGAAATATATATTATTAAATTATTTAAAATAATTTAATAATATATATTATTTAAAAATGTCTGATAATGATAATAATTTAAAAAATAAAATTGTAAAAAAATTAGAATATAGTATTTTATTCATTCCAATGTTAGCAGTATATTTACCAACTATTTTATATCCAGTAACAAACGAAGTAGGTAGTAATATATCATTTAGACCACCTGGATATGTATTTGCAATTGTTTGGCCTATATTACTTATTTTACTTGGTATAAATTGGTTTAATAGAAGAAAAATAAGTATTATTTTAAATATTATATATACAGTGTTAACAATTTTATTAGCTATTTGGTTTATTTTATATGATAATAACAGAATTTTGGGGTTAATAGATATTATTTTATGTTTTTTTATTGTATTATTTTTATTTTTATATAAATTCAAATCAGTAAAATATTATATTCAATTAATGCTTATACCTTTAATGTTATGGTTAATCTTTGCAAGTATTTTAAATATAGCTTCTTTATATACTTAATTAAATATAATAGAAGTTAATAAATGGTCATCTTCGTTAATATAATTAAACATATGTTTTTTAGATAATATATCTTTTATTATAAATTCCATAAATCTTAATGATGTATAAAAAATAATATGTGTTTTTATATTAAAATTGTGCATATTGATTTCTTTAATATTATGTAATGTATTTATATTTGTTATACAAGATATTCCTTCTTTACTAACATAACATTCTTTCAATTGCATATAATATAAAATGATATATTATTTAAATATAATTTATTAAATAATATAATAATGTATTTAATTCCTTTAGTAAGAACATCAAGATCTGTTGCTGCATGTACAATATTACCGGATAATCCATTATTAGCAATTTTTATAAGTGAAATGATTAGTTATACATTACCATTTATTAATAATTCTCCAATAAATTCTATGAATGATATGGTTTTATTTTTATTTTATTATATTACTGATAATGAATCATCAATAGATATAATAAATAGATTCAAAAATAAGTATATTTTAAATTATAAATTAGAAAGTATTAGTATTTTAACATATTTAATAATATATTTTTATATTTTTAATGAAACTAGTTAATCTATAATACTATTTACTTTATTTATTTTTCCTTTAATATATTTTTTTTTATTTATAAATAATAAAATATGTTTAAAAATTTTATTAGATTTAAATATACAAAAATTTTAATTGAACATTTTGAGAAACCAAAAAATGTTGGAAGTTTTAAAAAAACAGAAAAATATATAGGAACAGCAGTTGTAGGTGCACCTGCTTGTGGTGATGTAATGAAATTACAGATTAAAGTAAATCCATTAACAAATGTAATAGAAGATGCGAAATTTAAAACTTTTGGATGTGGTTCTGCAATTGCAAGTTCATCATATGCAACTGAATATATAAAAAATATGAATTTAGATGAAGCAAAGAATGTAAGTAATAATACAATTGCAAAACATTTAAAATTACCACCAGTAAAATTACATTGTTCAATGTTAGCAGAAGATGCTATAAAAAATGCAATAAATGATTATTATAAAAATAATTAAAATCATGATATTAATAATATTATATGTGTGGGATAGCAGGAATTATACATTTTAACAGTAATAAAAATATAAAAAAATTATTATATGAAATTTTATTTCATCTTCAACATAGAGGACAAGATTCATCAGGATTTATAACATATAATAATAATGAAAAAGAATGCAATATAATAAAAGAAATAGGTTTAATAGACAATAATTTAAAAAATTTAAAAAAACTCAAAGGTAATATGGGCATAGCTCATGTAAGATATCCAACACGAGGTTTAGTAACAAAAAATGAAATTCAACCATTTTATAATAATGAAAATAGTATAAATGGTGTATCATTATCGCATAATGGTAATATAACAAATTATAATTATGTTTTATCATTATTAAACGATAAAAATAAAATGAAAAGTACTTCAGATTCAGAATTATTATTATTATTATTTATTGAGCTACTAGAAAAAGAATTAGTAAAAAATAATAATAGTGTAATTAATAACAAAATTATAGAAAATGTAGTAAAAAAGATTTACAATATTTGTGAAGGTAGTTATTCAGTAATATTAATGATAAATGATTATGGTCTAATTGCATTTAGAGATATATATGGTATAAGACCATTAGTTTATAGTATAAATAAAAATTATATAGAATTAGCATCAGAAACAATAGCATTAAAAAATAATAATAATTATATAAATTTAAAAAACGGTGAATTATTAATTATTGATAAAAAATTAAATTATGAAAATATACAAATTTATAATTATCCTTTAAAACCATGTTTATTTGAATATATATATTTTGCAAGACCAGAATCATATATAAATGATATACTGGTATATGAATATAGAGAAAAAATATCAAGAAAAATAATAAATAATATAAAAGAACATTATGATTTAAATGATATAGATTATGTAGTACCTATTCCACAAACAGCATTGATAACTGGTATAAAAATTGCAGAAGATATAAAAAAACCTTTAAAACATGCTATTTTTAAAAATAGATATACACATAGAACATTTATAAATAGTACAAATAATAAAATAATAAAAAATATAAAAAAAATAAAAGTAATAAAAAAATATATATATAATAAAAATATATTATTAATAGATGATTCAATTGTTAGAGGAAATACTATAAAACATATAATAAATGAATTGAAAAAAAATAATATAAAAAAAATTTTTTTATGTTCTTGTAGCCCACCTATAAAATTTCCAAACATATATGGTATATCTATACCATCATATGAAGAATTAATAGCAAATAATAAAAATATAGAAGAATTAAGAAAAGAATTAAATATAGATAAATTAACTTATCTAACATTAGATGATTTATGTAATACATTATATGAATTGAATAATAATATAAAATTTTTTGAAACTTCTGTATTTAATGGAAAATATATATAATATATATAATATATATAATAAATATAATAAAATTATATTATTTATAAATTACATAAATAATATGATTTCTCGTAGTATATTTAATTTTGTAAAAAACAAAATTCCAAAAATATCATCGACGGAACTTATTGCACTTAGAAGCGGTAATACATCATTAGATAGAAGTATATTAATGGGAAAATTAAAATTACCAAAAAAGACAAGTTACATTAATAAATTTCCAGAAATTAAAATAAATGAATTGTTAAATGGTTATGATGGTTCAAGAGTTTATCCAAATGACAATTCAAATTATTGGATTGACTATTTAGCAAAAAATAAATTTTTTAGTTTTTTAATAAATGAAAATTATGGAGGTATAAAATTAAGTGTAAATGAATTATCTAATATTTTAACAAAAATTGCAAGTCTTGACCCTGCATTAGGTGTAGTAACTATGGTTCCTAATTCACTTGGGCCTGGTGAATTATTAACACATTATGGTAGTGAAGAACAAAAAAATAAATATTTGCCTGGATTAGCAGATGGTAGATATATTCCATGTTTTGGATTAACTGGTCCAAATAATGGGTCAGATGCTACAGGTTCAATAGATGAAGGAGAAGTTGTAAAAGTAAACGGTAAAATAATGATTAAACTAAAAATTAATAAACGTTATATTACATTAGCTCCTGTTGCAAATTTAATGGGTATTGCATTCAATTTAAATGATCCAAATAATTTATTAGAAAATAATAAAAGTGGGGTAACTCTTGCTCTTTTAGAAAGAGGTCATGATGGATTAATTCAAGATACTCATCATAATCCATTAAATGCTGGTTTTCCTAATGGTACAATAAAAGGTGAATTTTATATAGAACTTGATCAAATAATTGGTGGTTCAGAAAAAATTGGTGATGGTTGGAAAATGTTAATGGATTGTTTATCGGCTGGTCGTGGTATAAGTTTACCTGCAACAGCTAATGCTAGTTCAAAGGTTGCTACATTTGGAATAATAAATTATATAAAAGTTAGAACACAATTTAATATGCCTCTTTCAAATATGGAAGCAATAAAAGAAAAAATAAATTCTATGGTATTTAATACATGGATTATTCAATCATCAATTGATTTAACAAATGATATTTTAGATTCTGGTAATAGTCCTGCAGTAATAAGTGCAATAATGAAACAACAAACGACTGAACGTGGGCGTGAAGTTTTAAATCATGGTATGGATATTCAGGCAGGAGGTGCAATTTGTTTAGGTTATAGTAATTTTTTAGAAAAATTTTATAGAGCAGCACCAATAGGTATAACAGTTGAAGGTTCTAATACATTAACAAGGTCATTAATAATTTTTGGACAAGGTTTAAATAAATCACATCCATATATTTTTCCAATTTTAGAAAATGTATTAGAAAATGATGAAAAAAATTTTATAAAAAATTTTAAATCTATTTTTTATCATTCTCTCAATTTATATTATTTAACTTTTAATTTTACAAATTTATTTCCTGGTGTACCAAAAATATTAGAAAAACAATTAATAGATTTTGCATGTTTAACAAATTTTGTTGCATTAAAAGGTGGTTCATTAAAAAGAGAACAAATGATTTCTGGGGCAATGGCTGATATTTTTAGTAATTTATATTTAGCAAGTTCTGTTCAATATTATCATAATAATTATAATTCTAGTTTAAAATTAACAAATTATATTATTAATAAGTTAATAAATGAAAATCAAAATAAAATAAATGAAGTAATTAATAATTTAGGTGCAGAAAGATTTTTATTAAAACATTTAATAAATCCTGTTTACAATATTTCTTATAAAGAAGAAAATGAAATATTTAATGAAATAATGAATAATTCAAATATAATGAAAGAATTTAAAAAAAATATATTTGTAGAAGATAATATATTATCTGATTTAGAATTAGCTGGTTCAGATAAATTAGATATTACATCAGATGAATATAAATCTCTCAAAAATAAAATAATAAATGTTGGTGAATTTGAAAACGTAAAATAATAATTTTTATTATTATATATATAATGAAAAAAAATAATATTAAAATGTATTTATTATATGCAAGTATAGGTGCCGTTGTTGTTGCATTAATATATCATTTATCTTTACAAAAAAAATCTAAAATGTGTGCATTAATACCAGCAATGCCAATATTAGGATATTGTGGATTATATTTTATTGTTATAAATGATGGTAATATAAATGATTATTTATTTAATTTGATAAAATATGTAATAATTAGTATTGTATTATTTTCTCTCATATTATTTTTTAATAAAGTATTAAAAAATATAATTTTGTCAACAATAATATCAACAATAATTTGGGGAATAATAATATATTTTCTATTATAATTTTATATATTATAAATTACTATAAATATAATCTATTAATATTAATTTTAAAATAAATATTAATAAATAATTATAATGTATTTTTATATATTCTCAGTTTTTATAATTATATTTTTTTTTATGAAATTTGATATAACGAAATTTGATGCAATGCAATTCACATTAAAAGATAATTTTAATTAATATTATAAATAAATGTATTATTTGTATATTCAATAATATTAGATTTTATTGGTGAATATATACCTTGTGCTGTAAATAATCCAGCAGTTATTCCGACAATAACACATGTTATTATCCATCCAAATGTTGTTTTTATTAAAATTCTATGGTTAATACCTTGAATATTTTTATTACAACTTTTATTTTCTAATAGTCCAACACCAACAGTTGCACCAACTTGGCAATGTGTTGTTGATAAAGGAATTTTTAAGCGACTACCAATAATAATAACCATTGCTGAACTTAATTCAATACATGTACCTCTACTTGGTGTAATTTTACATAATTTTGTACCTATAGCATTAATAATATTTTTACCATATAAAATTAATCCAAAAGAAATACCAATACCACCAATAGCTAAAATCCAATAAGCATCATTATCCATGTCAAGTTTTTTGCTAAGATTTCCACTTTCTTTATTAATCAAATAAATAGCAGCAAATGGTCCAATTGCATTAGCAACATCATTGGCTCCATGACTAAATGAATCACATATAGCAGAGAATATTTGCAAATATTTAAAAACTTCTTCTGTTCTTTCATCAAATTTTTCAGCATTTTCATGAATTTGTGTAACTCTAGTTAATTCATTTTTATTATTTGTAATATCATCTAATATAATATTATTATTATTTATTTCAATAGTTGTTTTTTCTGATTTTTTTCTAATTTTTTTAACTAATGGAATTGTAATAATTGCTCCAACAGAACTAATTAAAAATGACCAACCTATTGCTTCAGCTGCTTCTATTCTATGTAATCCAAGACCTTTAGCACCTTTATATATTATAAAAAAACTATTAATTAAAAGAGTAGTTCCAACCAATATTGGATAAATATAATTTAATCTTTTAGATTCATAATTATGTCGTAAAACAAATTTTCTTGTTAAACCATAAACAATCGATGAAATTATTCCTGAAAAAATAGGAGATAAAAACCAAGACATAATTATACCACCAACACCTCCAATATAAGGAAAAGTTTCAATTTGTTTAAACCAAATAACACATTCAGAACCTACTGTAGCAATAGTCATACCAATCATTCCACCTACACATGAATGTGTAGTAGAAACTGGCATTTCTAAATAACTTGCTAAAAATAGCCATCCAGAAACTGATATAATAACCCACATACATCCATACATAAGAAGATATGGTTCATTTTCAAAACATTGATAATTAGCAATTCCTTTTCTAATTGTATCAGTTACATGACTTCCCATAAGAACAGCACCACTTGTTTCAAAGACTACAGCTAATATAGATGCTTGTTTTATAGTTAAAGCTTTTGAGCCAACAGATGTAGCAAATGCATTTGCAGCATCATTTGAACCAATACCCATTGCAGCAATAAAAGATGATATTCCACCTACAATTACAATCCATATAAACATATTTTATAATTAAAAAAATTTATATTTATATAAATTTTTATAAATATTATAAATAATTTATAAAAATATATTATAAAATGCTATACAATAAAAACGGTATAAAATATTTTATGCAATTATGTACAAATTATAGAGATAATAAATATTATATGTTATTGCCAGAAGAAATAAAGATTTTAATTTGGGATATTATTCATTTTAAACCATTTATAGAATGTTTTATTTGTAATAAAATTTTATTAAATATTCCAATTGATATAAGAGATAATTTTAATACAGAAACATTTATACAAAATAATGGTGCAATAAGATGTTTAAATTGCTAAAAAAATATACTATATAAAATTAGATTAAAAAAATAATATTATTAATACTAATAATATGATTATTAATATATTATTTGTAGTAACAAGTTTCTTGAATAATCCATCAATTATAAAAACTTATAATCCGTCAATTAAAAAATGTAATAATCCTTTAATTAAAAGTTATATTCCAGAACGACATACTAAAATTGTTTCTTCATTAAGATATAAATATATTTCTTGTGATTATGATAATAATGAAAAATGTTTTGCATATTGCCCTGAAGATAATGTAGATGAATATTGTACAATAATAGCTAAAAAATCAGTATTAGATAATACAAAAATATTAATTTATATATCATTTTGGTTTATATTATCAGCAAAATACAATATTTATAATAAAAAACGTTTAATAATGTTAAATTTACCATGGTTTCAGTCAGTATTATCTTTGGGAACAGGATCTTTAATTGCAATATTTTTTTGGGTTTTTAAAATGCGTAAACCACCTCAATTAAATTTTAAAGAAATTAAAACATATATACCTATTTCTTTTTTTCATGCTTTAGGTCATATAACAGCTGTTATATCTGTTTCAGCTGGTGCTGTATCTTTTACACAAATTGTAAAAGCAGCTGAACCTATTTTTACTTCAAGTTTTAACTGGATATTATTAGGAGATAAAATAACATTACCAGTAGGTTTATCATTAATACCAATAATTTTAGGTGTTTCATTTGCATCAATATCTGAATTATATTTTACATGGACATCATTTATAAATGCAATGTTATCAAATGTTGCATTTGCTGGTAGAAATGTATGTTCAAGATTAGCATTAGATAAACCTAAAGGTAAAAATATAACACCAGAAAATTTATTTGGAATACTAACAATTATATCTTTTATAATATCAATACCTTTGGCTATTATTTTTGAAAGTAATAAAATAGAAAAAATTTTATTAATTAAAAATGCTCCATTAATGACAATATTCAAAACTTCTTTTGAAACAGGAATGTATTTTTATTTATACAATGAAGCAGCTATGGTAGTATTAAATAATATTAATCCAGTATCACATGCAATAATAAATACATTAAAACGTATTATATTATTAATAGTTTGTGTAATATTTTTTAATACACCATTAACAAAGAATGGTATAATAGGTTCAAGTATTGCTATTTTTGGTTCATATTTATATGCAAAAGCAAAAAAAAAATAATTAAATTATTTAAAATTAAAACTAGTTCCACAACCACATTTAGTATCAATATTTGAATTTTGAAAATCAAAACGTGAACCCATTATATCTTCAATATAATCTATATTAGTTCCAATAAGCCACATAAAACTTTTATTGCATAAATAAAGATTATTATTATCAAGTTTATAAATTTCATCTAATTTGTTAGGTTTTTTATCTTCTTTTAATATTTTAAATTTGTATGAAAATCCATTACATCCACCACCTTTTAAATATAAAAATGCAGCTTTCCCATTTTCTTGTATTATAAGTTTATTTAATATTTTTTTAGCTTTATTAGATATATTTATCATATATATAAGTATTATATAATATTTAATTAAATAAAATATTATATAATAAGTGTTATATATAGTATTATAATATGAGTATTGATTTATGGTTAGAAGCAACTAAATCTAGATCTACATTAATTACAAGTATAGGATTTAATAATATTTTACAATTTAGAGAATTAATAGAAAATAAATTAGAAAGATTAGATTTAAGTAAATCAAAAAAAAATATAAATCGCGCTGGTGCACTTTTGTTAGAAAATTTAATTAAACAAAAAATGGATACTTTTAAATCAAGTAATCATTTAAATGATTCTCAGCAACAGTATATAGAAAAAAGATTAGAATATTTTATGAGTCAAAAATTTATTGATAATATGAATGAAGATATTCCAACTAGAGATGATTGGATGAAAAATACAGATGAAGGACATAGTTCATATATTAAAACAGTATTTATAACAGATATAGCAGAAAAAATTAGATCAAAATTAGAGCCAACTAAACCACCTGAACAATGTATATCTATAATAGATGAACCTATCCCAAGTTCAAAATGTTATTTATGTAATACTGAATTAGGAAGTAAAAATTTAAACAATAAATTAGAATGTGAACATATATTACCAATTTTACCAGCTATATCACATCTATGGTTATATAATAAGAATATCAGTAATAATGAAATAAAAAATAGATTAAAAATAGAATATGCCTGGTCTCATAAATGTTGTAATAGAATTAAAAATAATTATGATTTTCATAGTTATGATGATAAAACTAATAAATATATAGTCAATAATACAATGATTAATAAATTTAAAGCAGAACTTATAAAAAAAATTAAAAATGACGAACCTATAGCAAATAAATCAAATTGTTCTATTTTAAAAGGTAAAGAAGTTTCAAATGAACTTATATTTGATAAAATGAATCCAATAGTCGATGAAATGAATAATAATTTAAATTTATTAGCTTCAACTTCAACAAATTATGAAGATACTATGGAATATAATTATTATTTATATATATTATTATGTAAATTTAAAATATTTGCGGCATTTTCAGATTATGATTTTTTAAATGATTTATTAATTACAGGTGAGAAACAATATTTAATAGAAGATTTAATATTAGATTTATTAAAAACTTATATACAAGAATTAGATGAAGAATTAAAAAAAACAAATAACAGTTTTAAAGATAAAGTTGAAACTGATAGATTACAAGGTATAGTAAAAGCTAATAAATCAAGTAGTAATTATAAACAATCAATAAGACAATTGAGTTTATTTAAAGAAAAACTAGAAAAAGGGATTCTCTCTATGAAAGAATTAGCTAGAACATCAAGTTTAGGTACACGCCATAAAGTTAGATTAATGTCGCAAATAGAATCACATAAAAGGATAATTCATGAAAATAAACTAGAAAAAAAAGAATTAAAAAAATTATTAAATGAATATAGAGAAGCAGTTAATGAAAAAAAAGAAATAGAAGAAGAACAAGATGTAACTGTATTAATTACCGCAGAATTAAATAATAAAATAATAAGTGCAATTAGAAATTCAAGTGATTTAAAAAATTTTATAATAAGACAAATAGAAAGTTATCCAGAAAATGCAAAATCAATGGTAGAGTCATTTTTAAGAACAAATAATATAGCTGGATTAGTAATTAAAAAAGATTCCAAAGATAGTGAATATAGTAAAAAAATAGAAAAAATTAAATATATAAAAAAAAATAATATTATAGTACAAAAATTAAATTTACAAAATACTGATTATGAAATAAAAAATTTAATTGCATATATTATTATTAATGATAAATATAATCCAACAATTAAAGAAATAAATAAAAGTTTTTACAATATATACAAAAATTCATTAAAAAAAAGTAAAGATTCGACCCGCAAAAAAAAAATAACAGCATATAAAACAAAAATACAAACACGTAGTAGACCTAATAAACAATAATTATAATTTTATTTAATTGTTTCATATATTAATTAAATAAAAGTTTATATTTTTAAATTTATATAATATTTATTTTTTAAATAAATTTTGATAAAATGGTATATTAGTTAAAAAAGAAAATTCGCCTTGATTTTTTATATATTCTCCTCCATCTATTCTAATAATCTCTCCATTTATATAGGCAGCTTTTTTTGAAGTTAAGAATAAAGATAAATCAGCAATTTCTTGTGGATTACACATTCGTTGGCTAGGATTTACATAATTATTATATGTTTTAAAAATACCAAATGGATCTAATTTTGATGCACCACCACTATCTGCAATAGGTCCAGGTGCAATACCAACAAATCGCATATTATGTTTTGACCATTCAACAGTTAGACCTTTCATTATATTATCAACACCAGCTTTTGCTGCCGCACTTGGAATAACTAAAGCAGATGAATTTTCTGAATATGTTGTAGATATATTTAAAAATACTGCTTCTCTCTTTTTTTCTATAAATGTTTTTCCAAAAATATGATAAATATTAAATGCTCCGTTTAAAACTATATCATTAACACGCTTCCAACCATTAGGAGATAATTCTTCAAATGGACATAAAAAATTTCCAGCAGCATTATTAATAATAATATTTGGTAAATTATTTTCTCTCAAAAGATTATTTTTAACTTTAAAAATTTCATCATAATTTGATACATCTACACTATAACCAATATTATCAATATTATTTATTTTTTTTAATTTTTCATTTAAAATATTTATTTTATTTTGATTTCTAGAGAGATTTATTATTTGTCCTTTTTCACTCGCATATGCCATTGCAATCACTTTACCAAGTCCAGATGAAGCACCCGTTATTAAAATTTTTTTATTTGCATACATAATTTAATATATTAATAAAAATTGATTTAAATTTAAATCTTTTTATTAAGTTAAAATGTGGATTTCATTATTTGTAACATCATTTTTAATTGATATTATAAATATTCCGTATGATAACGGTGCTAATAAAATTGGTTCAAGAGATGCATATAAATCATTAAAAAAAGATTTAAATTTTTTAAAAATTAATAGTGAAAAAATTATTAAATCTGAAGGACATTTGAGAAATGTATTTGGAAAAGGATTTTATGAGGTTTCTGATAGTTTAGATAAAAATAATTTTCCATTAACAATTGGAGGAGACCACAGCGTTGCAATACCTAGTATATTTGCTTCAAATGAATATTGTTTATATAATAAAAAAAAGTTAGGCGTCTTATGGTTTGATGCTCATGCGGATTTTAATACAATGAGAACAACACCTAGTTATAATATTCATGGTATGCCAGTATCGATTTTATGTGGTCATGATTTATATATGTTATCATATGGTACTTTCTTAGAGCCAGAACAATTTGCATATTATGGATTACGTGATATTGATGGTTTAGAATTTATTAGATTTCAAGAACATAATATGTTATTATTAGATAGTGAAAAAGATTTAAATGAATGGATAAATAATTTTGATTATATTCATTTAAGTTTTGATATGGATTGTCTAGACCCAGATGATTTTAAAGGTGTTAATACTCAAGTTAAAAATGGACCAGCATTAGAAAATATAAATAAAATGTTAGATAAAATTAAAATATCAAATAAATTAATTTCAATGGATTTAGTAGAATATAATCCAAGAATTGAAAATAATACAAAAACAATAATCAATATTTAAAAAACACTTTTTGAATAAAAATATAACATATTATATATAAAGAAAT
>CESB01147988.1_pt1 | contig 19490 bp, 15 predicted proteins | sample 531071 | NCBI WGS metagenome assembly CESB01 (sample SAMEA2621259, study PRJEB7988) | marine metagenome | biome: marine biome (ENVO:00000447); feature: surface water layer (ENVO:00002042); material: "saline water (ENVO:00002010), including plankton (ENVO:xxxxxxxx)" | depth 5 m | reverse complement strand
TTTAAAGATGCTTACTTTGATGGCACAGTTACTACAGATGCTTTAGTTGCCGATACAGCCGACATTAACGGAGGAACCGTAGACGGTGCAACTATTGGTGCTAATTCAGCCACTACGATTGTAGGTACAACTATTACAGCTAATACTGCTTTTGTACCTGATGCTTCTGATGGTGCTGCTTTGGGTACTAGTTCATTAGAATTTAGTGATCTTTATTTAGCTGATGGTGCTGTTGTATATTTTGGAGATGATCAAGATGTATCGTTAACTCATGTAGCTGATACAGGACTTCTTCTTTCTAGCACTGATCAATTACAGTTTGGTGATTCTGGTACTTATATACATCAATCAGCAGACGGAGTTTTAGATTTAGTTTCTGATACTGAAATAGAAATAAACGCTACGACTGTTGATATAAATGGTGCAGTAGATGTATCAGGTAATTTAGAAGTAGGAGGAAATCTTACAGTTACAGGAACCACTACTTTAAATGGAGGTACGTTAACTCTTGGTGATGCTGCAACTGATAATGTTGTTTTTGGAGCAGATGTAAATAGTAGTATTATTCCAAACACAGATAGTGCTTATGATCTAGGTTCTTCTAGTCAAGAGTGGCGAGACATATACATTGATGGTACAGCTTATTTAGATGCTATAAATTTTAATGGTACAGCTATTAGTTCAACAGCAGCAGAATTAAATATATTAGATGGGGTTACTGCTACTACTTCTGAATTAAATATAATGGATGGTGTTACTGCTACTACAGCAGAACTTAACACTTTAGACGGTATTACCGCAGTTGTAGGAGAATTAAATTATTTAGACTTAGGTAGCACCGCAGTAGGAACAGCTATAGCTTCTAAAGCAGTTGTGTTAGATGCTAATAAAGATTATACAGGTATAAGAAATCTTACTATATCAGGCGATATTACTATTAGTGGTGATGATCTTACGATGGGAACAAATACATCTGGACATCTTTTAGTAGCAGACGGTACAAACTTTAATCCTACAGCAGTAGGAGATTTATCAGAAATATCTACTGTAGCTAACGATGATGTTTTTCTTGCAGTAGATACATCTGGTGGTGGACTAAAGAAAATTACTAGAAGTACAATAGTTTCTGGATTAGCAACATCATCAGGTATTTCTAATGTAGTAGAAGATACTTCTCCACAATTAGGTGGAAACTTAGACACTAATAGCCACAATATTTTAATTGATGATGCACATTTTATTGGTGATGAAAATGGTAATGAACAAATAATATTTCAAACTACTAGTTCAGCCGTTAATCAATTTGATATAACAAATGCTGCTACAGGAAGTCCTCCTAAGTTATCAGCAACAGGCGGTGATTCTAATATAGATTTAGATATAGAAGCAAAAGGAACAGGGCATGTAACAGTAAGAGGAAATACTAACTCAGGTTCTATTCAATTTAATTGTGAAAATAATAGTCATGGTCAAATAGTAAAAGCACAAGCTCATTCAGCAGGTGTAACAAACGTATTAACTCTTCCTGCCGGAGCAGATTCAACATTAGTATCTCTTGTATCTAGTGATACTCTTACAAATAAAACATTAACGAGTGCTGTTTTAAATACAGGCGTTAGTGGTACAGCAGTTCTTGATGAAGACAATATGGCTTCTGATTCAGCAACTAAAATAGCTACACAACAATCTATTAAAGCTTATGTAGATTCTCAAATTAATAGCACAGAATTTGTTCTTGAAGATGATGATGGTACTGAAGTAACTATTTCTAATGATAAAGAAGTAAAATTTATTGGATCAGGTATTACAACAAACTGGACTGATACAGATAACGGTACAGATGGCGATCCTTACGATTTAACTTTTACAGTAGATGCAGCACAAACAGGAATTACTTCATTACTTGCAACTGATATAAAGATTGGTGAAGATGATCAGACAAAGATAGATTTTGAAGATGCTGATAAAATTAACTTTTATGCAGGAAATGAAAAACAATTAATTTTAGAAGACGGTGCATTGTATCCCGGCTCTGATAATATTATTGATCTTGGTAAATCTGATAATGAATTTAAAGATGCTTTTTTTGATGGAACAGTTACAGCAGATGCTTTTGCAGGGCCATTAACAGGAAATGTTACAGGTAATGCTTCTGGTACAGCAGCTACAGTTACAGGAGCAGCACAATCTAATATTACCAGTTTAGGAACTTTAACAACTCTAACAGTTGATAATGTTATTGTTAATGGTACAACTATAGGGCATACAGATGATACTGATTTAATAACATTAGCTGATGGTATAGCTACTGTAGCAGGAGAAATTTCTGTAACTACTTTAGACATTGGAGGAACTAATGTAACTAGTACTGCTGCTGAACTTAACATTCTTGATGGGGTTACAGCAACTACAGCAGAGTTAAATGTTTTAGATGGTATTACTGCCGTAGTAGGAGAACTAAATTATCTTGACATTGGTTCAACAGCAGTAGGTACAGCAGTAGCTTCTAAAGCCGTTATACTTGATTCTAATAAAGATTATACAGGTATACGAAATCTAACCATCACTGGTGAGCTAGATGCAGCTACATTAGATGTATCAGGTAATGTAGATATAGATGGAACTTTAGAGGCAGATGGTATTACTAGTGAAGGAGCAGCAGTTAAGGTTGTAGGAAAAGAAACTATATGGGTTCCTGCTGTAGCTATGTATCCTAATACAACAAATGGTTGTGCTGCTATTGCACAAGTAGAGTTGTCTAATGGCCCTGAATTAAAATGTCTTGATTTTGCAACAGGAGCAGATGACTTTGCTCAATTTACAGTAGCTTTTCCTAAGTCATGGAATGAAGGAACTGTAACATTTCAACCTTTTTGGACAGTTACAGGTACAAATACAGGCACAGTTGCTTGGGGATTAGCCGGAGGTAGTATGGCTAATGATGCCGCAATTAATACTGCTTTTGGAACAGCCGTTGTTACTACTGCTAAAGCTCACTCTGGAACCTCAAATGATATGATGGTTTCTGATGAAAGCGGGGCGATTACTATAGCTAATGCTGCCGTAAATACGGTAACTTTTTTTGAAATTCATAGAGATGTTTCTGCTGATGATCAATCAGGAGATGCAAGACTTTTAGGTATAAAACTATTCTTTACTACTGATGCAAAGAATGACGCATAATTATAGGAGCAGTTAAATATGACAATGTTTGGATATAATGTTTTAGGCTTTGGAGGAGGTGGAGTTGCTGATGTTCCAGAAGGCCAACAAGCATATACGTCAGCAGGTTCTTATAGTTGGACTGCTCCAGATGGGGTTACTTCTGTTTGTGTTGTTTGTATTGGTGCAGGAGGTCAAAATGCCTCTATAGATAAAGGACTTGGTGGTGGAGGTTTAGGTTACATTAACGATTATAGTGTTAATCCGGGTTCTTCATATACAGTAGTTGTAGGGGCGCAGGGAAATCCGGGTGGAGATAGTTATTTTGTAAATACATCTACAGTAGAAGGTGAAGGTGGAGCAGCTACCGGAGGATCGTATACTGGAGATGGCGGTGGTGACGGTGGAGATGACGGTCAAGTCGCAGGTGGTGGAGCAGGTGGTTATTCTGGAGATGGGGGTAATGCTGCATCAGACTATGGTAATGGTGCTGATGGATCAGGTGGTGGAGCAGGTGGTGGAGGTCAAGGAGTAGGAAATGGTAGGGTTCAAGGTGCAACAGGTGGAGGCACTGGTATATTAGGTGAAGGATCAAGTGGTGAAGGTGGTCAAGGAGGAGTATATTATAACCCCGAAGGTGGAGAAGGTGGCTCTGGCGGAGGAGATGGAGATTGGGATGTAAATGGCAATGCTGTAACTGGTGGAGCTTATGGTGGTGGTGGAGGAGTATGGCATCACCCGGCAATAGTAATAGACCTTCCGGGTTCAGTAGGTGCGGTTAGAATAATATGGGGAACAGGTAGAGCGTTTCCTTCAACAAATACGGCTGATGTATAATGAGTTATTTTATTCGCATTAAAAATAATGAACCATTTGAACATCCTATTGCAGAGGACAATTTTAAACAAGCTTTTCCTGATATAGATATTGATAATCTACCAGATGAATTTGCTAGATTTGTTAGAGTAGCTCCTCCTACTCTTGGCCCTTATGAAATTTGGACAGGTACTACTTACGAATGGGATGGAGACATTATAAAGGATGTACACCAAATTAATAACATAACAGAAGAAGAAAAACTTGCTAAACAAAATGCAGTAAAAGAAGCTTGGCCTGATGGACCATATGCTTATGATTCTTGGAATTTTAGCGAAGATACTTGTCGATTTGAACCTCCAACACCTTACCCAACTACTTTAGATGATCCAGACTATTATGTTTGGAATGAAGAAACAACTTCATGGGTAAAACCATAACTATGAAAGTTTTATTTATTTTAATAGTTACTATAGGAGAACAAAGAGTAGACCAAACTTGTGAGCAAGCTCTTTGCTTTCAAGATATAAATAGATGTCTGTACTTTGCTCAAAGGTTAAGTAATCAGCCAGAGTATCCAGACATTAAAGCTCATTGTCAGCATATTAATGTTGATGAAGACTCAAGGTGGTACAAATAGTATGGAAAATGTTATATTTTTAAATCCTAAAAATAAAGATAAATTAATTGAAACTGCTACTAAAGAACTGGTAGATTATCTTGTTACTCAAGCAGATAGAGGCGTACCTCTTGAAGCTATCATAGGTCTTTTAGATGTTTATAAAACTAATATAACTATTGAACTTTTATCATTTAATGAGGATAGGTAGTATGGCAACAAAAAAGGGAACTATGAAAGGCCACACTATTAAAGGTGGTCATAAGCGTCCGACTAAATCTGGTGCAGGTATGACCAAGAAGGGTGTGGCTAAATATCGTAGGGATAACCCCGGCTCTAAACTCAAAACAGCCGTTACTGGTAAAGTGAAGAAGGGCAGTAAAGATGCAAAGAGGCGTAAATCTTATTGTGCGCGTTCTGCGGGGCAGATGAAAAAGTTTCCAAAAGCAGCTAAAGACCCTAATTCTAGGCTACGTCAAGCTAGAAAACGATGGAAGTGTTAATGATGACTGAACAAGAGTTAGAATCACTTATACATAAAGCAGCCCAAGAGGGAGCTAAACAAGCTCTCAAAGAAGTAGGTTTGTCTGATGAAGAAGCCTATGACGATGTTAAAGAACTTAGAAGTTTATTAGATTCGTGGAGAGCTACTAAAACTACAGTAGGACAAACTATAGCTCGAATGTTAACAACCGCAGTTTTAACTGCTTTAGCTATAGGTATTTATATGGGATGGAGTCCAAAAAATTAATGAAAATTAAAATATGTAATGAAGACAAAGTTTTTCCATATTTAGTTATTGATAATTTTTATTCTGAAAATGAACAAGAATTAATTTGGAAAGAACTTACACATCATCAAAATCAAAATAATTTTCAAGTAGATTTAAGAACAAAACGTGGAGTTGGAAGTGCAAAGGATGAAAATGGTAATTTAAAATCAAATTCAAAACGAATTTATTTAGATTTAATCTATAAAGAACATAGAAATAAATCAAATATATTAAGTGTATATCAAAAAATATTTTCTCCTGAAGTATGTGAGGCTTATAAAAAAACAACACCATCATATAACTTATTTAGAAGCTCTAACAGAGATCAATCATTAGTTAGTTACTATGAAAATAAACAAGGATACAGAGAACATTTTGATAAGTTTATGCACAGTGCATTAATTTGGTTTTTTAAAGAGCCAAAAAAATTTAAAGGTGGCGATTTAACATTTACTCAACCAAATAAAACATTAGAATGTAAACATAACAGATTAGTATTGTTTCCAAGTTATTATTTACATTGTATAGATGAAGTAACTATGCCAAAAAAATATAGAAATAAAGGTTTAGGTAGATATTGTTTAACACATTTCTATGATAATAAGTAGTAAAGGAGAATAACTATGTTGACAGCACTACACGCACTACTAGAAAAACTTCAAGGATTTTTAACACGCACTAAAGATAAACTAGACTCGCCCTCTAATTTAGATAATAGAGTATTAGTCTATGCAGGTGTTGTAGTCGTTATACTTCTTGGAATCGCAATAGCAATTTAAAAGGACATAAATTATGATTGGACTTGTAGATAAATTAATTGGGCCTGTATCAAGTATCTTAGATAAGTTTGTAGAAGATAAAGATCAGCGTTCATTATTAGCACATGAAATAGCAACTATGAGCGAACGCCATGCTCAAGAAACTATACAAGCTCAATTAGAAATAAATAAAACTGAGGCAGCACATAACAGTTTATTTGTAGCAGGGTGGAGACCCGCTATAGGATGGTCTTGTTGTTTAGGTATGGTTGGTAACTTTCTTATAATCCCCTTTGCTAACTTTGCATTAGCATTAGCTGACACAGATATAGTTATACCATTAATTGACTTACAAACTATGATGCCTGTTCTTCTAGGTATGCTTGGTCTAGGTGGACTAAGAACTTTTGAAAAAGTTAAAGGTGTTCAAAGAGAGAAATAATTATGGCTAGAAAAAGAGCATACAAGAAAAGAGTAGACTATCGTAAAGGTGGTAGGGTTTCTTATGAAATTGGTGGTATAACTGATGAAGATAGGCAATTCATTGGAGGTACTACTCCGGGCCTTCCGGGTGGTGGAGCTACTGGGGGCGGTGGAACTACTAGAGGTACTGGAGGTACTGGAGGTACTGGAAGCGGTGGAACTACTGCTGATCCTAATGCTAAAGCTAAAGCTGATGCTAGAGAAAAATTTAATCTTATTCCTGCTACTGGTAATTATACTGAAGAACAAACCCAAGCTGTTCAAGATGCTATTAAAATAGGAGCAATAACAACTGATGAAGCTGCTACTAAGTTTGGTGTTAGGCCAGATCAAATAACACAAGAAATAGGAAGACGAGAAGCAGTAGCGAGAGACGAACCTCTTCCTGAAAATATGAGGTTTATTAGACTCCCCGGACAACCTGATCCTCTTGAAGACCCTGAACTAAAAAAACTTATTGATCCTTATCAAAGTTCTCCGATTGTTGATCCGAATACTGGACAATTTAAAGTAGACCCTGTTACTGGTCGTACAGCTATGGACCCTTATAAATTTCGTGACATGGAAGCTGAAAAACAAGCCGAAGCTAAAAAGGCTGCTGATTTAGCTGCACAAGCTAATGCTGTATCTAATATAACTGCTGATGGTAGATATACTCCGGCTGAAACACAACAAGTAGTTGATGCTCTTAATAGTGGTGCTATAACTTCACAACAAGCTGCTGATCAATTTGGAGCTACAGTAGCACAAGTAGAACAAGAATTAGCTAGACAAAATGAAGTGCTAGACCCTGAAGGCACAGGAACTACTGACATTGCTGATCCATTTGCAGGAGGTGTTCAAGCAGCTACTAGACCTGAGTTATTAAAAAGAGCGCAACAAGCTCAAATGGATGCTATTGATGTAAAAACAAAAGCAGATGGTACTGATGCAGCAGGAGCTTTTATATCTGATTATCAAAGAGTTGATCCTAATTTATTATTTGATGATAGAACAGCAGCAACTTTAGACCCAACTGTAGGTATAACAGCAGATAAAGATGTAGAATCATTAGATGCTTTTGTAGATATAGAAGCACCTACAGGAGTATCTAAATCAGCTTTTACAGCAGCAAAAGCTACTGTAGATCAAGCAGCTAAAGCAGGTACAGTAACTCCTGCAAACTATAATGCAGCTTTAGTAAATGTTTTAAATACTCCGCAGTTTGCACAAAATAGAAATAGACCGCCTATTACAGTAGATGAAATTAATCAACTAACTGAAAGAGCGCAAGCAGCACAGTTTAGTGCAGAACAATTAAAAACTGGATTAGGTAGAAGAACAACAGACGTTGGTTTGTCTGATTCTGCATTTATAGAAAAAGTAGAACCAAGAGGAATGACTACTCTTTCACCAACTAAAGAAGCTGAAAAACAAACTAGAGAAGCTATAACAGGTACATCTGCTACTGGCGATGCTGCTAGAATTACAGACACTATAGACTATGATTCTTATAAACGTAGAGAAGTTACAGGAGTTGCAGCTAAAGATGCAGCAGTTCAGTTTACTGCACAGACAGCTAACATCCCTACTAACTTAGCAAGGACTATAGTAGAAGACCCCGCTAAAGTAGAAGCACAAATAGACAACGAAGCTCCTGAAGTTATTGCAGCAGTAGCCGCATTACCTCAAGAAGCTTTAGTATCTTCACAAATGGAAACACTTTTAGCAGGTATGGAGTCTGGTAATATACCTACATGGGCTAGACCTGCTTATGATGCTGTTAATCAAAACATGACTCAACGAGGCATAGATGCTTCTACTGTAGGACGAGATGCTTTATTTAATGCTATTATACAAAGTGCTATACCTATAGCTCAAAGTAATGCACAGGCTTTACAAACTAGAGCAGCACAGAATCTTTCTAATGAGCAACAAGCTAATCTACAAAGATCACAGTTAGATGCTACTAGACGAATGAATAACTTAGCAAATCGTCAAACAGCAGAGTCACAGTCAGCGCAGTTTGCACAGAACTTAAATGTTCTTCAAAGCCAGTTTAATCAAGAAAGAGATACTTTATCTGCTAATCAACAACAGCAAGTTAGACTACAGAATCTTCAAAACCAACAAAGAACTGCTGAACTTAATGCACAGAACGAAGCTGCATCTAGATCACAAAACTTAGGTAATGAACAGCAAATAGAACTTGCTAACTTACAAATAAAGAATCAAACAGAACAGCAAAACATGACTGCTGAAAATCAAGAGCGTCTTGCTGAGATGCAAGTAGCAGCAGACTTTTTATCTAGAAATGCAGGGTTCGCACAACAAATGGAGCTTGCTAATCTTAGTAGTGATCAACAAACAAGATTAGCTAATTTGACCGCACAAAACCAAGCTGATTCTCAAAATCTATCAGCAGCACAACAAACTGAATTAGCAAATTTAAATTCTAGAATGCAAACTAATTTAGCTCAAGCTAGAATAGCCGAAAGAATGGGAGTAGCTTTATTAAGTGTAGATCAACAACGCGCAGTTCAAAATGCTGCTACAGTAGCCCGAATGGATTTAACTAAGTTTAATGATGCACAGCAGGTTGAACTAGCTAATAGTCGTTTTATGCAAACTGCAACAATAGCAGACTTTAATGCTAGACAACAATCTGTAATGCAGAATGCTACGGCACTTGCAGGACTTGATGCTGCTACAGCAGATCAAAGAACTAGATTAGCTATTACTCAAGCTCAAAACTTTTTAAGTAGAGATATGGCTAATTTAAGTAATGAGCAACAAGCATTAATACTTGATACGCAAGTAGAGCAACAAAGACTATTATCTGATCAGGCAGCTACTAATGCAGCTAGACAATTTAATGCTACATCAGATAATCAAGTTAATCAGTTTAATGAAAGTTTAGCTACACAAATTGAACAGTTTAATACAAGTCAAACAAATGCTATGGAACAGTTTAATATTGCTGAAGAAAACAGAGTAGCAGCTATAAATGCAGGTAACGCTATAGATGCTGCTAAGTTTAATAATCAAGTTAAAGTTCAAGTTGATAGTTTTAATGAGCAGTATGATTTACAACGAGAACAATGGAATGCTGCTAATGCTCAAGCTGTAGAACAATCTAATATACAATGGCGTAGACAAGCTAATACTATTGATACAGCAGCTATAAATGCTGCTAATCAAGAAAATGCAGCTAAAGCTTTTCAAATTTCAGCAGCCGATCAGAATTTTATTTGGCAAGAACTTAGAGATGAAGCAGCTTATTTAAGACAGGCATATGAAAATGATGAGCAAAGAACAACAACCCTTTATGCTACAGCAATTAATAATGATGTAGGTGGTAAAGGAGCAACTGGTATTAGTCCAATAATTGATCTTATTAAAAACAAAGTAGTTGACTAGGAGAAAACAATGGGATTTTTTAGTAAAATATTTAAAGGTGTCAAAAAAGTCTTTAAGAAAATTGGTAGAGGTATTAAAAAAGTTGTTAAAGGCGTTGGCAAGTTTATGAATAAGATTGGCATTGTTGGTCAAATAGGTTTAATGTTTATTCCGGGGGTCGGGCCTATGCTTAGTTCTATGTTTAAAGGCATGGGAGGTATAGCAGCAGGAGCTTTAAAAGCTATGGGGCCAATCGGAAATGCTGTACTTAAAGGCTCACAATTTGTAATAGGTAAAGCAGGTAAGTTTATAACCGCAGGTAAAAATGCTTTTGGAACTATTACAGAAGGAGTAGGAAGTTTTTTAAAAGAATTTACTAAAACAGGTTTAAATAAATTAGGTTTAGACCCTACTAAATTTGGATTTGCAGATGTAGGTTCTAGTACTTTTTCAGAAGCTTGGGGCAAAGTAACTACTGATATAACTGCAAATGCAAGTAAAATTTTAGATCCTTTTAAGTCTAGTATAACCGCAGGTTCAAATACAACATTACAAGGATTGTCAGATAGTGCTTATCATTCTGTAGATAGTATTAAACAAATGAATCCTCAAATATCTGATTGGGGTAATATTGATGGACAAGTTATAAATTTAGATATGGATAATATTTCTAATGTTGTACAAGGTCCATCTTTAATTAATAGGTCTTCAATAGCTCAAGCGACAACACCGAGATCTTCTTTGTTAGATAAAGCACTAAGTCCTGATACAAACTTATTAACTGGAGAAAAAATAATACCTACTCCAACTGTAGATATACCTTTAAGAATGCCAAGTCCTCCAGTAGAAGATGCAGTAGGTGGATTTTTTGATACTACAGCAGGAGGCTTTGCTAAAAATGTAGCCGTTAGTGCTGCAACAAATGTAGCAACACAAGGGCTAATGAATTTAGCAGCAGGTGATCCTCCTGAACCTATTCCATATGGACAAGGGGTTGTAAATGCCGGAACTGTTCAAATATCTGGTGCAGGTGGAGCAGTAGATTATGGTATAGGAGGCGATCAATTCTTAGCAGCTTCTTTAAGACAACCAAAAGCTACAGGTTTATATGATGGCACTAATACTTACGCTGCTAACTTACAAGCATTTTATAGATTATCTTAAAGGAGTTTATAATGGCAATGCAGACAATGGATAATCCTATAGACTCTAGAGTTTCTTTAAATAGATCAATTCCCGGCCAAAGTTTAACTAGCGATCCTGATAATCCGTGGCCGTGGGAAAAACCTCCAGAGTTTGTAAATCTAGATGAAAGTCTTAGATACTTATTAAATATAATAACTCAACGAGATGCGTACTCATCTTTAATGGATATGACAGCTAAAGGAACTCCTTTAATGGAAGTATCTCAAGTATTATTATTTCAAGGATTTACAGAAGGTAAATGGAATCCTGATCTTATGATGATACTAGCCGAACCTTTATGTTATATGTTACTAGCACTATGTGAAAGAAATGATATAGACCCTGTAATTTATGATGGCGAAGATGAAGATTCAGATGAAGAAGTTCAAATGTTTAATGTAGATATGAAAAAAGATAAATTAAGAAAATTAGCTAATGCTGCTAGAAAAGATAGTATTCCGGCAGGAGTATTACCTACAGATATAAAAGAAGATTTAGAAAATATAGAAGTTGCTAGTTTATTAGCACAACCTGATCAAGCTGTTGAAGATGACATTAATAGTCTATTAGGAAGGAACTAAAGATGAGTAAAGCAAAAGAATTAGGAGCAAGCTTATTATCTCAAAAAAGAGCTAGAGATGATAAGTTTAGAAAGCGACAAGAATCCTTTCAAAAAAGACAAGCTTGGGCTGAACTTCTTATACCGCCTATTATAGATGCAGGTACTAGAGCAGTTAGAACTTCAAATATAGAAGAATTTGATTATAACTCAGCTTTGGTAAAAGAAAATCAAGACTATGCACTAGCTTTAGAAAATGCACAAACTAGATTAGGAATAAATAAAAAAATAAACGAAGAGTTTGGTGGTGATGCTTTTCAATATTATGCTAATGTTGATAGAGAAGAAGCAGAAAGGAGAGCAGCAGAAGCTTTAAAATCAGAAGGTATGGATATTTATGTTGGAGACTACGGGCCTTATAAAGAACAAATTACAGAATTAGTAGATGGTTGGGCGCAAGAAAATGCTGATAAACATACAGAAGCTATGGCTCTTGTAAGAAAAATAGGAACTCCAGAAGAATACTCATCTTTAATACAATTAAATAGAAGTAAAGCTAGATCTGATGATTTGTTTGGCTCTTTATTTCAAAAAGGTGTAAATTATGTTAGAGGAACTTCTCAAGAAGAAATAGATGCTAGAGCTATAGAATCAATAGCTAATTCTCCTTTTGCTCGTAATGCTGATGCTTTAAATCTTTTTGAAAAAGAATATAACGAAAGTAGAAATGTTATGAAAAGTTATGACTTTGCTAAATTTGCTACTGATATGAAAGATGATCTTGGCATAGCAGGAGAAAAAAAAGACTTATGGGCTATAGAAGATGAAGATATAAAAACACAAGTTGTAGATGGTAGATTAATGCTTAGAGGACAAAGAAAATGGTACGCTCTTAATAATCCTGAACGTAAATTTGTTCAAGAATTAGAAGAAGATAAAATAAATTTTAACGATTATTCTAGTCCAACAATGAAAGAAGAAGCAGCAAAAGATATGGCTAGAGAAGTTTATGCAGCAGCTAATTTTCATATGATGGCTGTTAATCAATTAAATCCTCAGGCTGTAATAGAGTTTAGTCAAAAAGTGACAGAGAAGACAAATAATAGTTTAATAAACATAGAAGCAAGCGATAATATAATTGAAGATTTAAAAAATGTATCAGAGATTTATGCTCGAATATCAGAAGTACCCGGAAATTTAAAATCAGCTACAATGGATGCTGCTCTTAAAACTCAATTTGATTTAGTAAATACAGAAGTTACTAACTTTTTAGCAGGTATACTTGAGTTTAGAGACAGTGATGAAGTTTATTATAAACGAGAATTTGATTCAATAGTAGAAAAAATGAATGTAAGAATTAATAGCATTTATGAAGCTAACAAAATAATAAGAGCAGCAGGTACAGGAATCTAAAATGGCAGAAAGATTTATTTATACAGGCAATGATGATAGGCCGATAGAAGTTCCGGCTAGTGCAAATATTACTCCTTATAATGAGGATGGTACTTTTACACAGGAGTTAAAAGATTTTATTGCACTTCAAAGAGAACAGGGAAACTATCTTGATTCTTCTACTACAATAATTACTAGACCTACGCAACGTGATGCCCCTGATAGTATTATGCCGGGAGTAGTACCTAGCAAATCTCAAGCAGAGAGGTATAGAAGAAGCCAAGAAGAAATAGATATAGAAAATAAAATACTAGCAGATCAACAAAGGTCTGAAAGACTTTCTGAAGCTTCTGATATATATGCCGCAGGTTTAAATTTACCTGAAGCTGAAGAAGCCGAAGAAAAAGAAACTTCTACTTATACTGAAATAGCTAAATCAATAACTAAGGCAGGAGTAAATACAGGACAAGCTTTAGCAGATGTAGCTTCTATTATAGATAGGGATGGAGATTGGTTTGGCCGTACACCAGAAGAAAGAGAACAAAGAAGAAGAGAAGCTACTAGGAGAACTGCTAAAGCTGCTTCTAAAGGATTTTCTTTTGGGTGGTTGCCTGATGTAGAAATGGAAGACTTATATGATCCTGATACTGGCAAAGTAGTACCCGCAGAAGGTTTTACAGGATTAGCAACAGACTTTGGTTTAATGCTAAGTGGATACGGTGCATTAGGAAAAATTAATGCTATAAAAAATATAAAGAGTCCTATAGTTAGAGAAGTTACTAAAGCATTTGTATTGGAAAATGCTTTGTTTAATCCTGAAGATGGTAATTTATTTACACTATTAGAAGAAGTATTTGTTAATCCTGAAAGTGGTAAGTCTTTAAATTGGGCGCAACAAGCCATTGAGTATTTATCTACTGACCCTGATGATTCTAGAGCTACAGCAAGATTAAAGCAACAAATAGATGTTGTTGGTTTAGGTGTTGCATTTGAATTATTAGGTAATAGTTTCTTTAGAAAGAAAGGCTATGAGATGTATGATACTCGTGCAGAAAATTTAACAAATGAGCAGCGAGTAAATATAGTTGCAAGTGAATTAGACGAAGCTAGGCAGTTAGCCGCATTAGCAAAACAACAAGGCACTACTAAAATAAATATTTCTGAAACCGATGAAGGTGTACAGAAAATATTAAATCAAAGTAAAAGTTTTTGGAAAGGAGGAGGATTTACAAGATTAAGTAAAATCTTTTTTTCTTCAGATGGATTTCTTTCTAGATCAGGTAAAAATTTATTAGACGAATCTGTCTTTGCTCAAAGAGCAGCTATGCAAAATGCTACAAATGTAGCAACAAGATTACAATTAAAATTAGATAGTTTAATGTCTTCAAATTCTTTAAATGAATATCTGCCTGAACAAATACAAAAAGTTTTAACATCTGATTTTAAAATGCCAAGAGTTATAAATGATGATAATTATGAAGATGTAGTACAAGATTTAATAGATCAATTTTCTATACCAAGAGATATAGCTCCAGAAGTAATAGAATCTAGATTATTAATAGATGATATGTCTAGAAAAATGTTACATTCTGATTTTGTAGATGATGGTGTAAAGGAAGTTATTAATGAAAATGTAGGTGCTTATTTAAGAAGATCATATCATGCTTATGAAACAGCAGGGTATACTCCTAGTATAGATGTAAGAATTAATGCAGAAGATTTTTTAAAGAATCAAATTCTTAATGATCGTTCAGAAATGTTAGACATAGAAAATTTAGTATATAAACAATATGGAGTTAATGTATCTCCTGATGATCTTAACAATTACATGGATGATATTATAAATACTAGAATATCTGATTCTATTAATGAAATGTTAGATAATGATATTTTTGAATATACTGATAAAAGCAGAACATTAAACAAATATATATTTAAAGCTAAACAAGATATACCTCCAGAAATAAGAGCGTTATTAGGAGAGATAGAAGACCCTGCTTTAAATGTCAGAACAACTATAGAAAAAATGTCTAAATTTTATGAGGTAGGTAGATTCCATAGCAATTTAAATGAAATAGCTAATGGTAAATATATTTTTGATGATAAAGTAGCCAGAGATACAAAAGTTTTTACAACACAAATAAATATGCCAAACTCTCCGTTAAATGGAAAGTGGACAACTCCTGAAGTAGCCGCTAGTTTACAAAATAATGCTGCTTGGAATCCCGGTGGCATTATAGACAGTGAGTTTTTTAAAAACTTTGCAACTGCAAAAGGTACTTCACAACAAGCTAAAACAGTTTTAAGCATAGCTACTCAAGCTAGAAACGCAGCAGGTGGAGTACAGTTTGGATTAGCTAATGGTGTATGGCCTTTTAAAGATGGCGTTAATACTAATGCTGTTCTTTGGAATAAAATGTTAAAGTCTGGAGATGAGGCTTTAGATGAGCAGTATACAAAATATCAAAGACTAGGTGTTATTAATACTAATGTTCGTTTAAGTGAATTTCAAGATTTGTTAAGGATAGGTGAAGAATCTACTGCCGATACTTTGTTTAGTAGTTTAAGAAATATTCCTTATGGTGGTCAAGTACTAGATAAAACTATTGATGGTGCTACAGAAGTTTATATGGCTACTGATGATTTTTTTAAAATGAATAATTTTGAAAGAGAATTAGAAACTTTACAAAAAGCATTTCCAAATGAATCACTAGATGTTCTAGAACAAGAAGCTGCTAGAAAAGTAAAAAATACTTTTCCTAATTATGATAGAGTTCCGGCAGGTGTTAAAGCTTTAAGATTTTTACCAATGGGTAACTTTGTTTCTTTCCCTGCTGAAATATGGAGAACAAGTTATAATATAATTACAGAAGCTAGTAAAGAAATTGCGTCAAGTAATCCAGTATTAAAAGAAAGAGGTCTTCAAAGACTATCAGGCTATATGCTTTCTATGGGTTCTTGGCAAGGAGCAGCAACGGCTAGTGCTTTAACTTATGGTTTATCTGATGAACAACAAGATAATATTCACAAAGTTACAGAAACTCCGTGGAATGGAGGATCAACTAGAAATATTGTTAGAGTAGAAGATAAGTTTTATACACAAGATACTACAAACTATAATTCTTATAATACTATTCGCGCACCTTTAATGGAAGCACTAGAAGATGTTAGAACAGGAAAGTTACAAGGCGAAGAATTAGATCAAGTATTAACAGATACAGGTATAACTTTTGTTGGTAGTCTTTTAGAACCTTTTGTTTCTGAATCAATGCTTGCTAAAAGTCTCTTAGATGTTAAATATGCGGTAGCTAATAATGGCGTAAGGCCAGATGGTTCAAGAGCATTTAGTGTAGGAGAAAACCCTATTGCTGCAATAGCTGAAGGTGTACTAACTCCTTTTATGCCCGGAACTATAGAAGATGCTTATGATTTATATCAGATAGCAGCAGGTAATGTAAATGAATACTCAGGTAAACTACCAGAATGGCAAGGAGAATTAGTATCTTCTTTATTAGGTATAAGATTTCAAGAAGTTGATCCTGTAGAAGCTTTACGTTTTAAATATAGAGAGTTTAACGAACTTAAATCAAATTTTATTAACCCCTCTTATCCAAATTTTAGAGAAAATGCAGACGATATTATTGAACAAGTAGATACAAATTTACAGCTACAATATAAAGCAGTTCAAGATTTATATTCTACATATCAAGCTGTTCAGTCATTACTAGATGAAGACAGTACATATGGACAAGCTTTTACTGCAAGTAGAGAGGGTAGAGAAGAAGAACTTTCTCCTTTAGAAATGAGGTCTGTAACAGCCCAACAAGTATTAAAAGATGCGGGAGCTAGTAGCAGACTTTTAATGTCTATGGAAGATGGTAGATTTTTAGATACAACTGATGTATTAAATTTTATAAAACAATCTTTTGATAGAGGCACTCCTTTTGCAGATGAAATACTTGAAGAACAGGCACAAGATAAATTAGATGAATTAACAAAAACAGCTAAAAAATATCTTACTGTACCTTTAAATTTTGATCCTGAAATTCCAATTTATATGGATTTAGAAGAAACTAAAAAAGTGCCAACTGGTTTTGGAGCAACTCAAGAATTAATTAAAATACGAGAAGCTGAAGAAAAAGCAAGAGAAGCTAGAGGCTCTTTTGCTATAGGCGGTGAAGTGTATAACGTACCTCAAGCTCCTGTAGAACCTGATGAGCGTATAGATAAGCTAACAGGTTTTCCATATAACGAGCAAGCAGGTGAAGCTTATATAGATGAAGAAGAAAGAAAAATGTTTAGTGTTGGTGGGCGTATAAAAAATGCACTAGCAAAATTAATAGGGCGTGGGCCTGAAAAACAAATGAATACTTTTATAGAAGCAGTAAATTTAAATAATGAATTAGTAGATAAAGGTTTATTAAAAGAAGACCAAAGACTTAAATATGCTGAATGGGAAATGACAAAAGATAAAAAAGGTAATCCTGTTCCTATGAAAGATGAAAGAAATTATAAAATACCTAAAAGATTTTTAACTGAAGAAGAAGTTAGAAATTTTAATAGAGATGATATTGCAATGGGTATATCTGGAAATGAAGAAGCTTTCAATGCAATTCAACACGCTATATTAGGATATGATAATGCTTATTTAACTAGCCCTCTTATTCAAGGCAGAGAACTTCTTTCAGCAAAAGAACAAATAGACTTGGGGCAAGACCCAAGAACAGAACATGGAGATAGATGGAACAATAGCTTTGGCATAGATGCTAGAAGAAGAGGTATTCCTAGAGAAGAATTTAAATATACTAATATAGTAAATAGTTTAGTTGATTTTAAAGATGGTAAAGGAACTAAATATAAAATGCAAAATAATATTCCTTTAGAAAGGGGGCGTGATCTTATAACAAATATGGGAGATGTTCCTCCAGATTTTATATCTGAAACTATGGATCGTTTAGGAAGGGCAGAACAAGCATTTAAAGAAAGGAACGACCAATGAAATACTTCACAGAAGATGAACTAAAATGCTCTCACTGTGGTAAGAGTAACATAGACGAAAACTTTATGAAGAAAGTAGAAGTCCTTAGAGAGCAACTAGGTTTCCCTTTCCCTGTTAATAGTGGCTATAGATGTCCAGAACATCCTATAGAAGCTCGTAAAAAAGTTCCGGGCGCACACGCAACAGGACACGCAATAGATATTGGAGTCTCTGGAGAAAAAGCATATAATCTTGTAAAAGCTGCTATGAAGTCTGGAGAGTTCACAGGTATTGGTATTAACCAAAAAGGCAGCAGTAGATTTATACATTTAGATGACATAGAAAATTCACCCAAACGGCCTAGACCGTGGATATGGAGTTATTGATATGAAATATTTACTACTAACTGGAGCAATGTTATTTAGCTCTATGGCTCATGGAGTACCTACTTATGTAGATGATGTAGCTGAAATAATAAATAATAACTGTGTAGTCTGTCACCGTGATGGCGGTATAGGCCCAATGCAATTTGAAACCTATGACCAAGTAAGACCGTGGAGTCCTTTGATACAACTGAAGGTAGCTAACAGAGAAATGCCCCCATATGCCTACGATAAGGGCATAGGAATACAGGAGTTACATGGTGATTGGAGGCTCTCAGAAGCCGATATAGCCACGATAGTAGAGTGGGTAGATACTGGATCAGAGTATGGAGATACTGACATTGTAGTACAGCCTCCGGCCCTTTCAGACCCTAACCAGTGGAACTTCTACGGAGAGTTTGGAGAACCTACATTAGTTATACCATCTACTCCTATAGATATTCCCGCCACTGGAAACGACCTTTGGCACAAGCACAATGTAGCTAGTGGGTTAACTGAAGATAGATGTATTAAAGCTATACAGGTTAAACCTAGAGGGGATGCTAAGAGTGTAGTACATCATGCTAATAGCACTGTTACTTTAGATGGTGAAAGATATGGGATGCTTACAGAATATGCTATGGGTAAGTGGGGGGAGATAGTTCCTGAAGGTGTCTGTCGGACTATTCCGGCTAAAGCTGAGATAGCTTGGGACATTCATATGTTCCCCGGAGGTTTAGGAGCTATAGCCCCCGGAACTATTATCAAAGATAATGTCGTAGAGATAGGTCTTTGGTTGTATTCTCCAGAAGAATCTAAAGCACTTACATACGAACAAGACCTAAAGCTTTATAGAATAAGTCAACAAGAAGATATTGTTATTCCGCCTCACGGCTATAGTATGACTCAGGGATTCCATTCTTTTGACCATCCTGTTCGTATTGATTCATGGCAACCTCACGGACATCTTAGAATGAATGCAGCAAGCTTTGAAATCTTTTATCCTGACACTGGAGTAACTGAGCA
>CESB01023477.1_pt1 | contig 19507 bp, 16 predicted proteins | sample 531071 | NCBI WGS metagenome assembly CESB01 (sample SAMEA2621259, study PRJEB7988) | marine metagenome | biome: marine biome (ENVO:00000447); feature: surface water layer (ENVO:00002042); material: "saline water (ENVO:00002010), including plankton (ENVO:xxxxxxxx)" | depth 5 m | reverse complement strand
TTTCAGCATCTTGAGATCCAAAACGTTTTTTATATTCTTCTTTTGATTTTTCTTTTAAATCATCAGCTTTTTTCATCATACCCATATCAGCCATTTTATAGGCACCTTCATCTTTTCCCATAGCTTTTGCCATCTTACCTCTTACATCATATCCAAAAACACCACCACGTTTACTGCGGGTCTTGTAACTTTTTTTCATACTTCTTCTTTTTCTTGAGCCACCGTTTAATTTACAGGACATTATATATTATAATATCAAAAAAATAATAAATAATGATTCATTTAAAGTTTAACGCGTTTGTATAATTCTAAAGCAGCTAAACCGCCAGCTACTTGAGCAATAACATAGGGTAATAAGTCACCCATTTTTAATTCGCCTTTGGATGCCATCATTACAGATACTGCAGGGTTAAAGTTACCACCTGAAATTTTACCACCAACCATAATAGCAATAGCCAATGCAGCACCAATTGCTAAAGGATGACCAATTGCTAAAATAACGTATAAGAAGAACAAAGTTCCAATAAATTCAACTAAATATTTTTGCATTTTATAATAAATAAAAATATTATTTTTTTTTATCATAATAAAGGATTTATTTAATCATTCCTTTTTTTGCAGGAGCTACAGAACCACCAGAACGAACAAATCTTCGTTGATGTGTAATTGTATTTTTATTTACGCCTGAAAATGAAATTTTAGCAGTACTTGTTGTTACATTGGAACCTTTACCGATTGCATTCATTTTTTTCATGCGAATATAATCTGAAGATTGATATGTGTTTACACCACCACCTGCATCTTTTGCCCATACTTGACGTCCTAAAGAAAACATATTGGAACTATCAGATGGATAAAATTTTGCAGGCATTGCCCCTTTTCCTTGTAAAAGTGAATTACCTTTATATCTACTGCTTGTACTATTTATGGAAAAATTATTAGCTCCATTATTATTAAGTGGTGAGAAGTTAAAGCTCATATATAATTTATAAATAATATAATTTTTATTTATAAATTGATTAACGACGTACACGATTAAGTACAGATTTAGTAGTGCCATTATTTGCACCACCATAACTGTAATCAGTACCACTTGTGTATCCTCTATTCTTAGCTTGTAATTTCTTAAAGCGAATAAAATCAGAAGAATCGTATACATATTTTACATTACATGAAGATGGTTCTACACCAGTATTATCACATTGACGTTTATCTTGACCACCATCTTTTAATGTAAGATTCATCATACCAGGTCGTGATGTAATTTGATTAGGTCCACCACAACTATAATTTTTTCTACTCAACAAATCACCTGCATTATTAACAGCTCTAAATGAACCAATTTTACGGTTTGATGTAACATTACCAATTGTTACGGTACCATTTACAACTAAAGGAGATCCATTCCATGCTTGTCTAAGAACATTTCTATCTCTTGATCTTATACTATAGTCTACGGTAGGTTTTGGTTTTTGTATGGAAGCACCACCAACATATGGATAATTGCCTGAACTAACAGTTTTGAATGAAAAAAATTTTACCATTATTATATATATAACGTTAATAAAAAAATACAATCATAAATAATTTGCTAAAATTAATTTTAATCTTCAGTAATAATTCGAGGAGCAATATTCATAGTTGTGAGTTCCTGAAATAATAATTTACAACTATATGGAATTTCAACATATGCAAAATCAACACGGTTTCCACACGTATTACACTTATGAATATGTGTTTTGTTATTATGTGAAGCAATCATTCCACATTTTTTACATACATAAACACTAAATTTATCCGAAGCGTCGTAAATACGTTCCTTTGTAAATCGCGAAGCTCCATGCGAAATCATACAATCTCTTTCCATTTCTCCAAAACGCAAACCTCCATCACGACTTCTACCTTCTGCAGGTTGACGTGTAAGATTTACCATTGGACCAATAGAACGACTGTGTTGCTTATCATTTACCATGTGCTTAAGCCTTTGATAAAAGCATGGGCCAATAAATATAGATGTTTCTAACATGTCACCAGTCGAACCATTATACATTATTTCATTACCATTTGATTCATAGCCAAGTTTTAATAATTCATTTGAAATTTCTTTCACATCAAATTCACCAAAGCTTGTTCCATCTCCAAACAATCCTAATTCAAGTAAAACTTTACCAAGTAGTGTCTCTTTTAATTGAGCAATAGTCATACGACTTGGAATTGCATGAGGATTAATAATAATATCAGGTTTGACACCAGATTTTGTAAACGGCATATCTTCTTCAGGAATAATGTTACCAATAGTACCTTTTTGTCCATGTCTTGAACTAAATTTATCACCAATTACAGGTTTTCTTACAGCTCTAAGACGAACTTTACAGAAATTGTAACCATCTCCATTACGTTCAATACAGTTTTTATCAACATATGTTTCTTCAGAAGTTCTGTAGATTCTACTTTGATCTTCATATTTAATAACTTTTGTATGATCATTTCTATTTTCCTTAATCGGTATCATTTTAGAAATAATAATATCTCGATTTTCAATTAACGTATTTTCAGGAATTACACCACTTGAGTTTAATTTATTATAATTTCCGAATTTCATAGATTTTGTTTTGGAAGGATCTGGTTTACAACGAATTTCTTCGTCTCCATGAATTTTCTTATCTTCATCTTTTTCCGTATGATAAATTGTTGCTTGAAATAATCCTCTATCAATAGAACCTTTATTAAATAATATACTATCCTCTTGATTATAACCTCCATAAGTCATAATAGCTACAATTACAGGAGATCCAGATGGAATATTATTAAGTTGAATAAGATTCATTACACGTGTATCAACCAAGGGACGCATAGGATAATTTAATACATATGCAGTCTTATCCATTCTATTATTATAATTTGTTACATATACTCCCATTGCTTGTTTTCCCATTGCACATTGATATGTGTTTCTTGGTGATTGATTGTGTTCTGGAAAAGGAATACATGAAGCCAAAATACCAAATATAGTACTTGGATGTATTTCACAATGTGTATAATTTGGATAACCAGTGGAAAGTACATTTGGTTTCATTGCAATAAGAGATGTGTTTTGTTCGGCAGGATCAATATATTCAATAATACTATCGTCTAACTTAGTCGTATTTACCAAATCATCCCATTTTAATTCATGTTTGTTTATTTTATTAATAATATCAGGTGTTAAAATCAACTTTTTATCTTTAACTCTCAATATTGGACGTGCAAGTCTGCCTGCATCATTACATACACATATTTCTTTTTTGTTATAATCAAATATAATAGAAGTATAAATATTAATAATTCCTTTGTATTTTTTTGCTTTAAGATCATTATACAAGTCAATCGGATTTTGAGCTATTCCAATCCATGACCCATTAATAATTACCTTAACACCTTCGTATAATTCTTCATTTGTAACTTCATTAAATTTTAATGTATGTGGTTCAATATAATCATATAAACAACTTGAATTAGATGGAATAGTTATATGTGTCATATAACTAATATTTTTAACAACACCAACACTTGCTCCTTCTGGAGTTTCTGCAGGACACAAAAATCCCCATGTGGTATTATGTAATTTTCTTGGAGGAATTAATTTACCACTTTTATCAATGGGTGTATTAATACGTCTTAAATGACTCAAACTGGAAATATAAGTTAATCTATTCAATACTTGAGCAACACCTACTTTATTACTATTAATATGTTTAATTCCAAAATCACCTGTTGCCAATGCTCGTTTTAAACCATTTTCAATTGTAGTAGATTTTACAATCTTATAAATATTTGTCATATTTACAATGTTACCATAATCTTCATTTGATTTCCATGAACCATTATTCATTTCACGAATAATTTGTTTCTGCATATCCTTTACTAACTTATTGAAATAATTTCGAAATAAATTATTAAGCAAAATCCCACAAGTGTCAATACGTTTATTCAGATAAGAATCACGATCATCAGTAGGTAACCATCCAAGTGACGTTTGAAGCAATTTATTTGTCATATATCCAAGGAAATATATTTTTTGCTCTTCTGTATGACAATGTGGAAATAAATCACTATTAATTACTTCATATGTAAATTCACGTTTTTTAATATTTCCCGTTTCTTGAGTCATATTTATTGGTGTATACATAACATAATTGGTAATATATTGGATAGCCGCTTCTTTTGTTAAAATTTCATTTGCATCAATAATGGATGCTTGTAGTGCCTTCAAAAGTGGTTTGTTTTTTACGTTATCTATATCAAGAAGAATTTTTGAACATATTTCTTTATCAGAAATAATTCCCATAGCTCTAAATATAATAAATAGTGGAACCGGTTGTTTAATACGTGGAACCTGAAGATAAATACCAAACCCAAAACCATTATTTTTCGTTGAAATAAGAAGATTCATTTGCTTAGGACTAATTTGTTTAAAATCTGGTACAGATTTTATTTCTGCACTCATTGACCATTTTGTAGACCCTTTTGAAATATTAAAACAATACACTCTGTTTTCAGCTGCTCGTTCTTGACCTAACACAGTTTTTTCAGAACCATTAATGATGAAATATCCACCTGCATCAAAAGCACACTCACCATTAACATCATGATTTAAATGATTATATTGTTTAAGTACGCAAATAGAAGATTTCAACATAATTGGAAGTTTTCCAATATGAATCTTTGGAATGTTTTTCATAATAGTTTGACAATTTTCCAATTCTTTACCATTACGAACTACATATTTAATATTAATATCAATAGTCATATTGGAAGCATATGTAAAATTTCTGACACGTGCTTCTTGAGGAAACATAAGTTTGGTTGCTCCATTATTTTCATGAATTTGAGGTCTATAAATATTAAAATTTTGAAAGGTAATATAAGCTTCTAAGCTATGCTTATTTAATTTTTTATTATAATATTGTTCTGATTTTACAGTAACAGGATTAAACATGTCAATAGTTTTTTGAATCTGAAAATTTACAAAATCATTGTAGGATTCGAGCTGATGTCTAACAAGTTGCTCTAAATGTCTATTTTCAAAATATGTTTCTATAATATTCCACGGTTCTTCCGCAAAAGTATTAAAATCATTTTTAATCATTTTTGAATCCATGCTGTTGTCTGTATTTTTCATGCGTTATTTATTAAATCAATTTATCTTTAAATTAATTTTAAATGTTATTATTAGTACAAAATTGCAGTTATTATATTATTATTAAAAACTTAAATGGTTTAAGTATAAAAATAATATATTTATTATTGAATAATTTTATGAGTAAATATATAAATAAAGAAATGGGAAAAAATAAACAGTTGTCGGTTTTTACTAATTTCATTAATGTAAATAATGGAACTGGTAAAAATGTTAATAATTTAACTGAAAACGAATATTATAAAGTTAAATATAGAGAAATAGATCGTTCTATTGATTCTCCGAGTTTTATTGATTTGGATTCACCATATAGATCATTGATAGATATAGAGTCAAATATATCACCAGAGAACCATAATGATTCACAATGTGTAAAAATAGATCAAAAAATAGAAAACTTGGACGATTTATTATTTTTGTTAGATAGAAATCCCATGCTCAGCAATGTTACATATAATATTAACTTAAAAGCTATACATAATATTAAACCCGATCTAATTAAGTTAAATAATATGGTTGGAATGTCATCGTTAAAAACTAATATTATTGATCAAATCTTATATTTTGTTCAAGGATTACATACATTTACAGATAATAATGACGGTGATTTCTTACATACAGTTATATATGGACCACCTGGAACAGGTAAAACAGAAGTTGCAAAAATAATGGGTAGTATTTATAGTAAATTAGGTATTCTCAGTAAAAATGTTTTTAAAAAAGCAACTCGTTCCGATTTAATTGCTGGTTATTTAGGACAAACTGCTATGAAAACAAGAGATTTAATAAACAGTTGTATAGGGGGTGTTCTCTTCATAGATGAAGCATATTCTCTTGGAAATGAGGAAAAGCGCGATAGTTTTGCAAAAGAAGCATTAGATACATTATGTGAGGCATTAAGCGAACATAAAAAAGATTTAATGGTAATTATTGCTGGTTACGAAGAAGAATTAAAATCATGTTTTTTTAATTTTAATAGAGGATTAGAATCGAGATTTACATGGCGTTTTAAGACTCAAGATTATTCACCTGAAGAAATGAAAGCAATATTTAGTAAAAAAATATCTGATAATGATTGGAAAATGAAAGATGTTCCTGTATCGTGGTTTGAAAAGAACATGTCTTATTTTAAATATTTTGGTAGAGATATGGAAACATTATTTAGTAAGACAAAAATAGCTCATAGTAGACGTGTTTTTTGCTTAAACGATAATGAAAAAAAAATTCTTACAATCGAGGATATGAATAAAGGATTAGAAAAATATTTAGAAAATGATGATGTTAAAAAACGTAAAGAAGAAGAAGATTTTAATAAAATACTAAAAAATTCTTTATATTGTTAAAGTATAATGGAAAACGGCGGTATGTCTAATTATCTTTTTGGTCCTTTAGGAGCTGAATATTGTAATTACTTTTATTTTTTATCAGTTATAAGTTTTGTCTTCTTTATTGTGGTATTATTAACTGTAATATATCATATTTTTTCTACAAAAAAGCCAGTCGATTATATTCAAATGGTTCTTATAACTTTCCAACCTTTTTTAGCGTATTTCGTTAATCGTTTATTTTATACAATGTGTATGAATTCAAATGATGTTTAAATGTAGTTTACGTTTACAATAAACATAGTTTTTTTTGTTGTTATATAAATGTCAACAAGAAAAACAATACAAATTAATCCTCAATTATTTAATATTAAAAGAAATAAAACTGAAAAGAAACGGCCCAAAAAAGAAAAGCCTTTAGTAAAATCAAATTCGTTAAAACGTGAGCTTATGAAAAGGATTAAAACACATGCAGATAAGGTGGATAAAAAAGCAAGTATGATAAATAATAGTGATTTAGAATTTAGTAATGATTTTGATAAACATATGAATTATTTAAATAATTTATCAAAAGATACAAAAACACAAAATAGGAAAAATAGAAAAACAAGAAGATCAATTAATAGTCAACCAACACCACAAGAACCACCAGCAGCTTTTTTAGATTTGCCTCCAGAATTGAATGATAATGCACTTACAATTAATATTAATCCAAATGAACAAAATATTAAAATAAAGGCTCCGTTCCAACCTGAACCACCATATGGTTGTTTAAAAGGTGGTGATAAACCTACATTTAAAGATTGGAAACGTAAGACGCAAAAATCGGTTAATTATAATGATAATATAATGATTGATACAGATGAAATGGAAACTACAGATACATCAAATGATATGTCTAATTCAATAGATAAATTTGTCGAAAACCGAAAACAAAATGAAACTGAAAAAAAAGAACCAACCACGTTAAATAATTTGAAAATAAATCCGTTTTTGAACATTCAAAGTGAACGTGAAAAAAAATTGGAAAATATAAAGGATAAATTTAAAAAAAAAGTCGAACATAATGAAATTAATTCAATTGTTCAAAAAACAAAATCAAAAAATGAACCCCGTAAATTTAAATACAACAAAACCGTTAAAAGAACATACGGTAAAAATAAGGGGAAGATTTCCGTATGTATTAAAGATGCACAAACAAGAAAAAATGTAATTGAAGAACAAGTTGAATTACGAAAAAAACCTATTTCTGAAATAAAGGAATACCTTAAAGAAAAATATTTATTAAAATCTGGAAGTCATGCTCCTAACGAAATATTGCGAAAAATTTATGAAGATGCTCACTTAGCTGGTGATATTATAAACAAAAACGAAGAAAGCTTACTTCATAATTATATTAATAATGACATGTAATTAATATTTAATAAACATTATTAAATATTATTAAAGAGAGATTATAACATATAATATGGGACTAATTGAAGATTATTTTAATTTAACTGTTGAATTGAAAAAGACTCATGGAGAAAGATCATTGGTATTAATGCAAAATGGCGCCTTTTTTGAAATTTATGGTTTAAAAGAAAATGATACTATTGTAGGAAGCAATATAATCGATATATGTGATCATTGTGATCTACATATTGCTGATAAAAAAGTGTGTGTAAATAATTGCGACGTGGTTCAAGCAGGATTTGGAATACGAGAGCATATTGTAGATAAATATATGAAGAAAATATTAGATTACGGCTACACAGTAAGTGTTTGGGAACAGGATCAAAAAGCGGCTGGAACTACACGTACTCAAACGGGAATATATTCATCTGGTACATATTTTTCAAATGATAATTCACAAATATCAAATAATCTTTTCTGTATTTGGATTGAAAAGCATAAAGCAAATATAATAATTGGTACATCTAATATTAATATATATACAGGAAAATCAAGTATTTACGAGTATACTGCAACATATAGTCAATCTCCTAATACATACAGTGACTTAGAACGCTTGGTATCAATATATAATCCGAGTGAAGTGATTATAATTCATAATTTAACTAATAGAGAGATTGATGATATTATTCAATACATGTCATTTACAAATAATTCTATTAAAATAATTAATACAAATGATAATACGCAAGAAACAAAACAAGTTGAAAATTGTCAAAAACAAACTTATCAGAAAGAAATTTTAAATAAGTTTTTCAGTAATAACACATTACATGTTGAAAACGAATTTAATTTATATGAAACTGCAACGTGCAGTTATTGCTATTTATTGAATTTTATTTTTGGACATAATTCAAATTTGATAAATAAAATTAGTCTTCCGGTTTTTGAAAATAATTGTAGTAAGATGCAGTTAGGAAATCATTCATTAAAACAATTAAATATTATTGACACTGGATTTGGAAGAGGTAAATTATCTTGTGTTCAGTCTTTTTTAAATCATTGTTTGACAGCAATAGGTCGTAGAAAATTTTCAGAAATATTAGTGAATCCAATTACTAATTCGGAAGTATTAATCAATGAATATAATATGATTGATTATTGTATTAATAATTCGGAATTATTAACATTATTTAAAAATAATCTTCAAAATATCAAAGATTTGGAAAAATTAAATAGAAAAAAAATGTTAAAAAAAATAACACCATCAGATTTTTTTGTAATACATGATAATCTTCAAAAAATAATAGAAATTTTTCAGTTTGTATCAAATGATGTATCACTTGTGGAATATTTCGATAATAAAGATATTATTGATAATTGTAATACAATCAACAAAGAAATTGAAAGAGTATTAAATATATCTATTTGTAAAAATATAAATACATGCAGTGAGTTTGATAATAATTTTATTAATAAAAACATTGATATTGAACATGATAAGACAGTTGAAAATATGATGGATTCATATGATAAATTAGAGTGTATACGCGAATACTTAAATTCTGAATTAATGAAATTGGAAAAAACAAAGACAAAAAAATGTATTAAGATACATGAAACTGATAAATCTGGTTATAGTTTAACTTTAACAAAACGTCGCGGAACCATATTAAAAACAGTTACAAGTAAAATGAGAAAACCTGTAACACTAACATATTTTTCAAAATATCATGAGGTGGAAAAAAAGTTTGAATTAGATTGTAAAAGCATCGACTATGTTGATTCTACAAAACAAGAATCGTGTATTGTTAGTAATGAAATTAAAGGGTTATATAAGACAATTCAAGAATCTAAGCATATAATGATTAAATCACTTCAACAAGTTTATATGAAATTTATAGATAATATGATAAATTATTCAGAATTATTAGAAAATATATGTAATTTTATTGGAAAGTGTGATGTCTTATATTGTAAAATATATATTGCTTCAAAATATAATTATTGTAAACCGTATATTAATGATAATGTGGAAGATTCTTTTATGGATATTAAAGATTTAAGACATCCATTAATTGAAAGTTTGCTTCATGATGAGTTGTATGTGACAAATGATATTTATATGAATAATAATAATGAAAGAGGTATTTTGTTATATGGTACAAATGCAGTTGGAAAAAGTAGTTTGATAAAATCTATTGGTATCTGTATTATTATGGCACAAGCCGGAATGTTTGTTCCCTGTACTTCATTTCATTATAAGCCATATAATAGTATATTTACACGAATATTAGGTAATGATAATTTATTTAAAGGATTGTCTACTTTTGCAGTTGAAATGTTGGAATTGAAAACTATTATTAAAGCTTGTGATAATAATACCCTTATATTAGGAGACGAATTGTGTTCAGGTACTGAAAATGACTCGGCAATAGGTATATTTATTGCTGGTATAAATCATATGTATGATAAAAAAAGTAGTTTTATATTTGCAACGCATTTTCATGAAATAGTAGATTATGAGGAAATTACAAGTAAAGAACAATTAGCGATTAAACATATGGAAGTAATGTATGATAAAGAGAATGATACTTTAATTTATAATAGAAAATTACAAGATGGATCTGGAGATAATATGTATGGATTAGAAGTATGTAAATCGCTTCATTTACCGGATAATTTTTTAAATGATGCTTATTTTATAAGAAATAAATATAGTAATAAATTAACAAATATTTTAGAATTAAAACAGTCTCATTATAATAGTAAGAAGTTGATGGGAATATGTGAATTATGTAATAATGATATGAGTAGTGAAGTTCATCATCTTCAATATCAAAGAAATGCAGATGAAAATGGATTTATAGGAACATTTCATAAGAATCATGTTGGTAATTTATTAAGCGTTTGTGAGAAATGTCATAATAAATTTCATAGTGATAAAGAAATAAAAGGACATAAAAAAACAAAAACAACAAATGGATCACTTATTGAAAATTTATAGTAATATATAATATATAATATGGCTACAATTAAAAAAGGTTTAGCAATCAGTGGTGTATTGATAGTTGCTTTATTGATGATAAAATATTTAATGAAGGATGTTCCTCCTAGTCCTTTTGCATTAGAAATTTCCGAATTTTTAAAAACAAATAGTAAATCAATTGGTTCATTTGCATTAGTAATATTTTTATTATTGATTTTAATAGGATTAAAAGATTGGGATATGAATGCTGGGGAAAATACTGAGTTAGAGCAAGTTGTTACTATTGAAAAATTAACCAATTTAGATAGACAAAAAGGATTTTGTGAAAATAATAAAAAGAATTCTGATAAACTCGAGAAGAAATGTAATGATTTGACAAAAACAAATTGTAATGTAGTAAATTGCTGTGTTTATTTAAATGGAAATAAATGTGTTGCAGGTGATAAGAATGGTCCAGTATTTACAACAGATGATAATGATAAGAAAATAGATGTTGATACATATTATTTTAGAAATAAATGTTATGGTAAAAATTGTTAATATTATAGCAATTAATTGATTTAAACATATATGATTTATAAATCATATAATGGATTTTGTTGAGGTAAAAGAATCTGTAAAATCAGAAGTACAAACAGAAGTAACCGAGGTTGCTTCTACACCAGCTGTTACAAGTGATAATACTGTAGTAGACGAAACAGTAGAAGAAAGCAAACAACAACAAGAAGTAAGTATTTTGGATGTACCTGTTGAAAACGAAAATATGGCTTTAAATGTTCTTGTTTCATTTGTTAATTTAGCACAACGTCGTGGTGCTTTTAATGTACAAGAATCAGCTAAAATTTGGGAATGTATTCAAAAATTCAAACAAGCTGGTGGTAAATAAATAATTTAAACAATAATTATATAAATTATTTATTTTTATTTTTAAAATCTTTTATAGCTGCTCTTATTGCTTCTTCTGCAAGCATGGAACAATGTAATTTTACAGGAGGTAATTTTAAATGTTGTGATATATCTTTATTTGTTAAAGAGATTGCTTCATCTAATGTTTTTCCTTTTATAAATTCTGAAGCATATGAACTTGAAGCAATTGCTGATCCGCAACCAAATGTTTTGAATTTTGAATCTATTATTTTTCCATTTTCATTTACTTTTATTTGTAATTTCATAACATCTCCACATGCCGGCGCTCCTACAAGACCTGTTCCTATATCATTATTTTTTTTAAATGAACCAACATTTCTTGGATTTTCGTAATGATCTATAATATTTTTATGATAATAACGCTTTATATTTTTGAAATGATTTTTTAATGTAAACCTAAACATTAATACATAATAGTTATATTATTTAAATAAATTGATTTATAAAATGTTTAAAATTATTTTTATAAATATATTAAATAATGATTACTGTCATTAATAGTGTTATATCACGATATTTTAGAAGTTCACCAATGATAAATTTAGGCAGGTGGGGAGTAGAATGCGAAAATGGTAAAAGAATTTTGGCACATAGAGCAAATGTAGATCATTGTGGACCTTGTGGTCTGGATGAATTAAATGATGTTGAAAAAAGACACGAAGAAATTAAAAACAACATTAAATTTTATGAAAATAAGAATAAAGTTAAAAATTAAAAATATAATCATTTTTTTTAATTTTTAAGGATATTGAAATCTGAATTTTGCTCCAGTACCTGATCTAAATATATTAAATGGTCTATATGGATTATCAGTATATGTTTTACCATAGTTGTTCCAGTGTTTTGTAGCTTTTCCTTCTAAACGTACATCTGCAGTTGCAGTTATTGTGTTATCCAATGTATATGTACCTACACCACCTATACCAGTACCCAAAGCTGAAACTTTTGTATTTGCAGGAATTCCTGGACCTGTAATTTCTTGACCTACAAAAATACTACGACCTGAAATAAATTTTGTAACTTCGATTCTATCTGTTCCTGATCCGGTAATAGTTACACCGGTACCATCAGCAGTTGCAGCTGCAGACATTGTTAGTGTTTTTGATGCAATATTAAAAGAAGAAATTGTTGCTCCACTTGCAATTCCTGTACCAGATAATGTGCGGCCTGCTTCAAGTTTTCCTGTAACTTCAGTGACATTTGTAAGAACTGCACTTGCAGCTCGTGTAAGAGTTGTTCCATTCTGGTCTGAAGCTGCATTTTTAGAAATTGTTATGGTATTGGCGTCTGTAATAGAAGTAATTGTAGCACTTCCAGTAATGCCTGTTCCACTTATTGATTGACCTACTGCAAGAAGAGCTGTAGCATCTATACTAACATTTGTAATAACTGGACTTGCTGCTCTTGTAAAAGTTATTCCTGTTCCTCCTGATGTTGCATTTTTTGAAATTATTATTGTACTGGCGTTTGTAATAGAAAGAATTGTTGCTCCACTTGGAATTCCTGTTCCACTTATTGATTGACCTACTCTAAGTAATGCAGTTGCATCTATGTTAATATTACTAATACCTGAGTTTCCATTAGTAACATTACCGGTAAAAGTCTTTGTGAAATGTGTATTAGCAGTAAAATCCTTACTTGCATGTGTATTAGCAGTAAATGCTATTGGACCAAATGTAGTTGCTTCAAATGTAGAACCATCATTTCCTGCACTTTTTCCTTTAATAATAGTTTTTGTTAAAGCAGGTTTCCAATATGTATGTGTATTACCAGTAGTAACTGGTCCACCTTGTTTTTTCATTCCACCTCCATTATTATTGTCTATATTTTGAACAATACTTTGTTTTCTTTGAACGCGCGAACTTGGCATTATATTATATTATAATATAAAAATTGATTTAATAAAATAAATATATAAATTATACATATAACAATGATAATCCCTGTTAAATGTTTTACATGTGGAAAAGTATTAGGAAATAAATATAGATATTATTTAGAAAAGGTTAGAGAAAAAAAATTAGCTCGTGATATGGAAATAGACAAAGTAATTTATTTAACTGAGACTCATAGAGATAAAACACCTGAAGGAGAGGTAATGGATGAGTTAAAGCTAAATAAAATGTGTTGTCGTCGCCATATGATGACTCATGTTGATATTGTTTAATGCGTTAAATAAAGTAAAAATATATTTTTGTTTTAATTTCTATTAATATATATAATGGTAAAACGTAGAAACAAAACTTTAGCAAAGAAAGGTGGAAAATGTGGATGCAGCTTAATGGGCGGTAGTTATTATAAATACAATGATTTACGAAATGCAACTCCTCGTGATTTTTTATTGAGTGAAAGATCAGGAGCTAAAAGTTTGACACCTCATTCATCTTTAGTATCAAAATTAGGCGGTAAAAGACGTTCAACACGTAACAACTTTAAACGTAGAACAAAACGTAGAACAAAACGTAGAACAAAAAGAAGTCGTAAAATGAAACGTAAATCTTCCAGAAAATCCAGAAAACAAAAAGGTGGTACAGGACCACATACAATAATACCTCAAGATATTGTAAATATTGGTCGTTCAGGTGCTCACGAAATTAATTCATTTTCTAATGCTTTCAGAGGAATTGCTGAAACTGCAAGTCCTTTACCAACTAAAGATCAATTAGATAATACATATAATTTCGTATACAAACCAGTAAATATTTCTAAAATTAGAGCTCTTGCAGAATCTAAAGTTAGTAAACTTTAGATATTATTTTCTTATTAAATAATATATGAAAATTACGGAGGCTATTAAAAAATTGTGTACACCTGCGTTTATCTATTTTGCAATTTCTATTTTTTCATTTTTAGTAATGATTATTCAAAACTTTGGAAACACAAATAGTTATTGTGTAGGACCATATGAATGTTATGTATCAAATACATCTGGTGTATTTTTAGTAAAATTCTTATACATCTTGTTTTTTACATGGCTTTTGAATGTATTCTGTAAAGCAGGTTATTCTTCAGTATCATGGTTTTTAGTATTATTACCTTTCATCTTAATGTTTGTTTTAATTGCAGGTTTTATTTTAAAAAATGCAGGACAAATGGTTGTATAAATTAATTGGTTATTATATCATTTAAATAAAATTATGATATAATATAGTAAATATGAATTCTTCTGTTACTTGGAATATTATTGATAAGTATTTTGAAAATGATAAATATAATCTTGTGTCACACTTACTTGATTCATATAATGATTTTTATGAGTTTGGATTGAAAAATATTTTTAAAGAAAAAAATCCAATAAAAATTTTTAAAAATCAAGATTCGAAAACTAAAGAGTTTAATTATAGTTGTGAAATGTATCTTGGCGGCAAAGAAGGTAACAAAATATATTATGGAAAACCTATAATTTACGATGATACTTGGACAACTGATAAACATGCTGACGGATCTATTGTACAAAAAGGTCATTACATGTTTCCTAATGAAGCACGACTAAGAAATATGACATATGGGTTTTCAATTCATTATGATATAGATGTTGATTTTGTAATAAAAATGGAGGGTGAAGAAGATTTTAAATATAGTTATACACTGGAAAAAATATTTTTGGGACGATTTCCTATTATGTTACATTCTAACTTGTGTATCTTAAAAGGATTAAATCGCGAAATATGTTTTAATATGGGTGAATGTAAAAACGATCCAGGAGGATATTTTATTATTGATGGTAAAGAAAAAGTTATTGTTTGTCAAGAAAAATTTGGCGATAATATGTTATATATTCGAGATAAAGTAGATGATACTTATAGTCATTCTGCAGAAATAAGATGTAAATCAGAGGATGCTTCTAAACCTGTTAGAACATTATCTATTAAAATTGTTGCTCCTTCTACACAAATGACTAATAATCAAATTGTTGTTTCTATACCTAACGTACGTAAACCAGTTCCTTTGTTTATAGTATTTCGTGCTCTTGGTATTATTTCTGACAAAGACATTATTACTTATTGTTTACTTGATTTGAATGTTAATAAAAAATATGTTGATTTGTTTGTTCCAAGTGTCCATGATGCAGGATCAATCTTTACACAAGAAAATGCATTGAAATATATTGCTTTATTAACAAAAGGTAAAACAAATGCTCATGCTCATGAAATATTAATGAATTATTTTTTACCTCATATTGGTGAACTTAATTTTCGCGATAAAGCTTATTACTTGGGTTTTATTGTATTTAAATTATTACGCGTTTATTTAAAAGAAGAATTACCAACTGATCGTGATAATTTTAAATTTAAACGTGTTGAATTACCTGGAACATTGCTGTATGATCTATTTAAAGAATATTATACAGTTATGCAAAATATGGTATTTAAAAAGTTTGATAAAATATATTATTATCATGAAGGCCAATATCAAGACAAGAAATTTATTAACTTAATTACACTGAATTATAAAGATGTTTTTAAAGAACGTGATTTAGAATTAGGATTCAAACGCGCTTTCAAAGGAAATTGGGGAGCACATAGTCACACTAAACGTGAGGGTGTTATTCAAGATTTAAATCGTTTATCTTTTAATTCATCATTATCTCACAGACGTAAATTAAATTTACCATTAGATGCAAGTGCAAAAGTTATTGGACCTCGATTGTTACATGGTTCTCAATGGGGTATTATTGATCCACTTGATACACCTGATGGTGGAAATGTTGGTTTACATAAACATATGTCAATTGTTGCAAAAATAACAAATGGTTTTTCAATGTATCCAATGGTACAGTGGTTGCGAGTTTATTGTTCATTGATTTATTTAACTGAAACTTTAAGTCAGAATTTAATACGTTGTGCAAAAGTTTTTGTTAATGGTGCATGGGTTGGTGTTGTTAATGAACCAATTGAATGTATAGAAACCATAAAATTTTATAGACGAAATAGTTTAATTCCAATTTATACAAGCGTTAGTTGGAATACTGAAGATAATAGTATTGAAATATATACTGATAGTGGAAGATTAATAAGACCTTTATTTTATATTGATAGAGATAATACATTAGCTTTTAAAACTAACAAAACATTGGAAAATAAAATAGCAAAAGGTGATTTTACATGGAATATGTTAATTACAGGCTTTCAAAAAAAGAAAGATGATAAATTTAACATTAAAAATAATAAGTTTTATACAATCAAAGAATTATACGATGTTAAAATTGAGACTTTACAAGAAAACAAAGCTGTAATTGAATATTTAGATTCATCAGAAACAAATTCAAAATTAATATCTACAAGTTTAGTCGATTTTAAAAATACAAAATATACACATTTAGAAATTCACCCATCATTATTATTGGGAGTAATGGGAAATCAAATTATTTATCCAGAAAATAATCAGTTACCTCGTAATTTGTTTTCTTGTGGACAAAGTAAACAAGGTGTATCATTATATCATTCTAATTTTTCAAACAGAATAGATAAAATGGGAGTTATATTAAATTACGGACAAATTCCATTAGTTAAGAGTAGATATTCAAAATATATAAATAACGAAGAACATCCTTATGGTGAAAATGCAATAGTAGCAATTATGTGTTATTCTGGTTATAACGTAGAAGATGCAGTATTAATTAATAAGTCAGCATTAGAAAGAGGTATGTTTAGAACAACATATTTTAATATGTATGAAACTCGAGAAGAAAGTTCCAAAGTTGCAGGTTCGTTAATAGATTCAAAATTTACTAATATTGAAAAAGCGAAAAACGTGAAAGGTTTAAAACCTGGTTATGATTATAGTTATTTGGATAAATATGGAATGGTGAAAGAAAACACCGAAATGAATGATAAGGTAGTATTAATTGGTAAAACTACTTATAATATTGAAAATCCTGATGTTTCAATAGACTCATCTGTTTATCCAAAGAAAGGACAATTGGGTTTTGTTGATAAAGCATTTATTACTGAAGGAGACGAAGGTTTCAGACTTGCAAAAATTAGAATTCGAGAAGAGCGAGTTCCAGCAATAGGAGACAAGTTTTGTTCAAGATGTGGTCAAAAAGGTACTATTGGTCTTGTATTAGAAGAACAGGATATGCCTTTTACTTCTAATGGAGAAAAACCTGATATTATTATTAATCCTCATGCAATTCCAAGTCGTATGACAATTGGACAAATATTAGAGTCACTTGTAGGCAAAGCTTCAACTTTATATGGAAGTTTTGGTGATTGTACAGCTTTTGTAAATGAAGGTCCAAAACATGAAGTATTTGGTAAATTATTAACAAATTATGGTTATCATTCTTCTGGAAGTGATATATTATACAACGGAATGACTGGTGAACAAGTTGAATCAGAGATTTATATGGGTCCTACTTATTATATGCGTTTGAAACATATGGTAAAGGATAAAATTAATTATAGAGCACAAGGTCCAAGAACAACATTAACAAGACAAACAGTACAAGGTAGAGCAAATGACGGTGGTTTACGTATTGGAGAAATGGAACGTGATGGTATTATAGCTCATGGAGCAACCGCCTTTTTACAAGAATCAATGTTAGTAAGAGGAGATATGTTTTATATGGCCGTATGTAACAAGACAGGCATGATTTCTATATACAATGAAACAAATAATTTATTTTTGAGTCCAATGGCGGACGGTCCAATTAAATTTACCGAAACATTGGACAATAAACTGAAAATTGAGAACTTAAGTAAATTTGGACGTGATTTTAGTATAATAAAAGTTCCATATGCTTTTAAATTGTTAATGCAGGAGTTAAGTTGTATGAATGTTCAATTAAGAGTCATTACTGAAGACAATATTAATCAATTGGAAAATATGGCGTTCTCTAAAAATATTGAAACATTATTAAACGTCAATAGTGATGATCATGATAAATTATCTGGATTTGAAAAATCTATTATTGATAAACATAGAGAGAATTATAATAAAGCAACCAAAGATAAAATTCCTGATATTTTGAAGAAAACTCCTGAAGGATTTTCAAGTGAATTAGATAAAACAAGATATGCTGATTTAGATATGAGAAATTTGGAACCTACATCTAATACATCTATTGTATATGAAAAAGGAGATGAAGTACATTTGAGAGATGATAATAATACTAAACGTATATGGTTTGTTCAAAAGAAATTAGATGATAATGAATATGTTATTACTACATATGATTTGGTTGACTTACCAAAAGTTGATGGTTATATAAATGAAGGTAAGACTGCATTAGCAATTGTATCGGGATTAAGAATCTATAAAAAGATACAAGAATATGTCTATAATGAAATGGATTGGGGATGGGATGACGAAAATTATGATAATACTGCATTACGAATGGGTGATAAAGTTTATTATAAGAAAGATAGTATTCAAAATAGACTGTGGGAAATTATTGATTTAGAACAAGATTCATGGATGGTAACAATTAGAAGTTATAACTTATCAAATATTCCTAATAAAATGAAAATGTTTATTATTAATCAAAGATATATTGAAATTAAAGTTCCACAATCAGAGATTGAAGTTTCAGAAAATAATGTTGAATCGCCACCATATGCCCCAGCCTCTCCAGGTTATGCTCCAGGATCTCCAGAATATGCTCCAGGATCTCCAGAATATGCTCCAGGATCTCCAGAATATGATCCAAATTCACCACCATATGCCCCAGGATCTCCAGCTTATGCT
>CESB01148809.1_pt1 | contig 20115 bp, 19 predicted proteins | sample 531071 | NCBI WGS metagenome assembly CESB01 (sample SAMEA2621259, study PRJEB7988) | marine metagenome | biome: marine biome (ENVO:00000447); feature: surface water layer (ENVO:00002042); material: "saline water (ENVO:00002010), including plankton (ENVO:xxxxxxxx)" | depth 5 m | reverse complement strand
TCACTGAAGAATTTTTTTTTAAAAAAAAAAAAAAAGTTTCATGGTCTCAAACATTATAATATTATATATCATATTAATATACATATATGATATATGATTAAATATATTTAAAATATAAAATCAAACCAAAAATACTATAATTAGTATTTTTTTAATTGTATAATATATAATGTTTAAACAAATTATTTTATTTTTATTATTAAGTAATTCCTTTTCATTTATACCAGTTAAAAACTTTTTTAGAAATACAAAGTTATTTTCAGATGAGTTAAATAATATTGAGTGTGACGAATATTTTTACAAAAAAGAATATTTAAATTATCTCAAAGAATTTGATCTAATAGATGATTCACCTCAATTAAAATGTAATGATTCCCTTTTAAATGAAATATTAGAAGAAAGAAAAGAAAATTTTGAAATTTTTAAGAAAAATTTAAAAAAGATTCAGGAATTTAATTCAAAAAATGAAAATTCATTTGATTTGGGATTAAACGAATTTGCTGATTCATATGAAAATAATTATTATAATGATTTGATGAAAAAAAAAATTGGTTTATTTGATGTTTTTAAAAATGATTTAATTTCTGTTAAACAAATTATAGAAAATCCACATTATTATTTGGAAAAGTATAAATGTATACCTGATGAATTAGTTTGGAATTCTTCTATTGTTTCTAATGTAAAAAATCAGGGTAGATGTGGTTCTTGTTGGGCTTTTTCAAGTACAGGTGCTATCGAATCTAATATGAGAATTAATAATCATACTATATCCCGATTGTCCGAACAAGAACTTGTTGATTGTTCATTTGAAAATAGTGGATGTATGGGTGGTCTTATGCATTTAGCATTTGATTATGTTATTGAAAATGATGGATTAACATCCGATGAATTATACCCTTATAATGCAACTAGAAGAATATGTAAATTTAATTATAATAGAACTGAAACTACTAAACATAACAATTGTACAGATGATGAGTGTACATGTGATGATTGTAGTGTAGAACAAGATACATGTAGTGAAGATAATCTATCATCAATACATAAAATAAATGGTTCCAATATTAAAGATTATAAATTTATGATTCCGCGTTCTGTTATAGATATTAAAGCTTCATTAAAAAAAGGTCCTATATCTATTGCATTAGATGCAAGTCCGTTTGAATTTAGATTTTATAAAAATGGTATTATCGATTTATCTCCAAATAATAGATCAAGATTGAATCATGCTGTACTTTTAGTTGGATATGAAACAAATATTAATGGTAGTTATTGGATAATACAAAATAGTTGGGGTGAAAATTGGGGAGATAATGGTTATGCTAAGATAAAAATAGAAAATGGAGATGGGGTATTATTATCTCAATTATATGGTGTTTTTCCATACAATTAGTTTAAAAATACTATTGTTATCATTACAATATTAATAAATAAATATAATATTTGTAAATAAAAAAAATAATTTATATATATATGAATATAATAGAATCTTTTGTACATGGTTTACAACTAGGTGGAATAACAATGTTGATATCATCAATAATGGACAATACGATTTCATATAAAGAAACTTTAAATTTGACTAATAAAAATGGTAATTTATATATAGAATCACTTCATTCTAATTATATTAATTTATTAATAATAGGCCCCATATATTATATTATTGTTTATAACTATTTTCTAGATAATCAAAAAATTGGTTTTAATTCAATTGACTATATAGAAATAGTGTTTATTCATAATATTTTATATTATTTAGCTCATTTTGGAATGCATAAAGTATCATTTCTCAAATTTATGCACGAATTTCATCATTTATTTAAAGATACAATTCCATCTACAGGTAATGCTGTTTCTGTATGTGAATTTAATTTTGCATATATACTTCCATTTGTTATAGCATCTTTAATAGTAGTACCAAACAATGTAACTTTAAAATGTTCAGTAGGAACAATATCAATATTAAATACATTTATTCATACACCAAATTTTGATAGTGTTTTATATCATCCAGTGCTAGTATCACCATCAAATCATATGAAACATCATAAAGATAAATCAGGAAATTATGCAGCTCCATTAATAAATATAGATTATTTAATTAAAGAATTTTGGATAAATTTCAATTATTATAAAGAAATAACTAAACTAAAAATAGATTATTTTTTAAAAAATGAATAATCCAAAAATTTTATATTTCAAAAAAATCTCTCTACATTGATTTTTTTGAAAGGTTCAGAAAAGATAGGGATAAAATGGATGAGATATTTTTTGCTCCTCTTTAAAAAAGTAATGTAGAGAGATTATTTTTTACTTATTTTATTTATCATTTTAATTTTTGTATTTCATTTTTCAAATCTTTCACTTCTTGTCTCAATTCTTTTATTGCTTCTACTAAAAGAGCTGTTACATTTCCATATGATATTGATTTATATTTTTCATCACTATTATCTTCTTTAACTAATTCTGGTACAATTTGTTCTATTTCTTGTGCTATAAATCCTATTTCTTCATTATCATTCATCTTCATTTTATACTTTTTACCTGATAATTTACAAACCTTATCTAATCCATTATCTATTGATTTTATATCATACTTTAATCTTATATCAGAATTACTATAAAATTGTGTTGCTTTTACATTTCCATCTACTTCTATCTTTTCTGAAGGATTTGCAACACCAACAGCTATATTACCTGATACACTGATATCCTCTACATTTATATCTGATGTTGTTATATTTGTTGAATTTAAATTAGTTGTTTGTATTGTATTCATTGTTGCATTAACTGTTTCAATAGAATTAACTACATTAAGATTACCATTAGAATCAAGAGTCATTTTAGCATTATTACTACTAGTAGAACCGTTGCCAAATAACAATTTATCTTGTCCAGCAGCCCAACCACTACCAGTTGGAACAATATAAAATCTTCCATTGTTTGAACTTGTATTCGATAATACAATACTTGCATAACCATCTGAATTATCAGATTGAATTAATAAACTTTCATTTTGTGAATTTGCACTATTTGAATAAATATTTAAGTAAGTAGATGGATTTTCAGTACCAATACCTACATTAGTATCATATATAGTCATACCTACATTTCCATCAGTAGTTGCAGTACTATTATAATAAAATTTATGATAATCATCTGTTAAGTATTTAACAGTATTAGTAGAAACACCAATACCATAACCGTTTCCTTCACGTAAAGATATTTTATTTGGACCACTAAAACCCCATGTATTATCAAAACTAATTTTACCACCTTGAGTATTATTACCTGTATTGTTATTATTAATATCAATATTGTATGAAAGTATACTATTATTTACAGTTAATCCATTATCAATTATACTATAACCACTAATATGTTCATTACCATTTACATCTAAGTTATAAGATTCAGAAGGAACTGTATTAATACCCATTCTATTTTCATTAATAGATACACCAAGTTTACCATTATTTATAGTATTTGAATCTGTTTCTACAAATGTATCATAATAAAAGATGTGTCCTCCACCTATACCACTGAAGTAGGTATTTAATCCTTGTGTATTAACTCCAAGACCATATACTCTAGCCCCTAATACAACTTTATTAGGTCCGTTCCCACTAATAACATCATCAAATGTTAATTTTCCACCATTTGAATTACTTATTGATAAGTCATTTACAGTCAAATTAGAATTAACCGTTAATTCACCTCCAATTGTAACGCTATCACCTGTTGTTAATGTTCCTTTAATTTCAACATTTTTATTATTAATAATCATAGCCTCCGTTCCATTGCTATTAGAATCTGCACCATAATAAAATGTATGATATTGATTAGAAATATACTTAAGTGTATTTGTATCAACACCAAATCCGAAATCATTATTATATAAATCTATTTTATTAACACCTGATGAACCTTGAGAGTTATCAAAAATAATAGTTCCATTGTTTGTTAGTGTTAAATTTTCAACAGATGCATTAGCAGTCATATTTAATCCTCCTGTTGCAGTTAAGGTACCTTGAATATTTACACCATTACTTGATATATTCATAACTTCACTATCTGAAGTGTAAAATGTATGATTAGAACCGGTTTTATAACTTATATCACTATTTTCATAAATTATTGTATAATTGTTTGATTGATTAAAAATAAGACCATTTGTAATTAAATAATCTACGGTTGCATCATTAGTAACATTTAATGGACCTTCAACATTTAGTGTACCTCCAACATCAAAATTACCTTTAACATTTAAATCGCCAGTAGTAGTAATTGAATCACAATCTATTTTTCCTTTAATACGTGAACCTGTATTTGATATACTCATAATATCAGAACCTGAAATAGAGAATATATGCTCCATGCCAGTGTTATAATAGGTATAACCATTACCAACTAAATAAATAGCATAATTATTTGATTCATTAAAAATAACACTATTTGTTAATAAGTTATTTACAGTTCCATTATTACTAACATTTAATGTACCATTAATAGTAACATTGTTATTTGTTGTTAGTTCTTCATTAACAGTTAGATTATTATCTATTTCTAATGAGCCTTTAATTTCAACATCACTATTATTAATTATCATGGCTTCTGTAGTACCATAATTAAATCGGTGATATTGTATACTATTGTATACAATTGTGTTATCATCGTAATAAAATCCACTTACTGTATTATTGAAATAAATACTACCATTATTTCTTAAGTATAAATTTTCAACTGATGCATTTCCTTGTGTAGTAAAATCTCCTTCAGATGTAATTGTTCCTTGTATATTAACGTTATTGTTTACATTTAAGATACCTTGTATACTGGTGTCTGTACCGACAGTTAATTCTCCGTTAACATTTATATTTCCTTGATTAGTAAGATTTCCACCAATGGTTGTATCTCCAGAAATAGAAGTTGCACCAGATATAGATGCATCACCAGAGAGTTTAAAGGAACCATCAACATCTAACATTTCTTGAGGGTCTGTATTATTTATACCAAAATATCCATTACTTCTTACAATTGTTAAATCTTTTCTTAAAGTTGTACTATCATTGTATGAACCCAAAAATGTTTTATTTACACCAGATGAACCATCATATATTAATTCAGCACCAATTGTAGGTTGTACATTGTTTGTTTTAAGCAATTGAATGGATGAAGTATCATTAGAACCATTTCCTTGTATTCTAAGAATAGGGTTACCATTAACAGATGTGTTATTATTAGCGTTATAAGAGCCTTGAGAAATATGTAGAACACATTCAGGTGAGGTAGTACCAACTCCAATAAAACTACCATTTAAATTCATAACAACATCATTATTATAATAAAATGAATGATTGTTAGTAGTAAAATAATTAATTCCAGTGTCATCAACTCCTAATCCAATAGTATTATTATATAAATTAATTTTATTAATTCCAGACCCGTAAGAATCATCAAATGTTAACAATCCACCATTAGAGTTATCTATAGTTAAATTATAGACAGTTGCATCTGCGTTAACAGTTAAATTACCACCGGTTTGAAGAGAACCACCTATAAGTGTATTTGAAGATACCGTTAAATCTTCATTTATTGTAGCACTATCTGTAATTGTAATATTATCGACTGTTAAATCATCATCTATTACAGTAGTTCCTTTAATATAAGTAGAACCATCTGAACCTCTTATAGATAAAAGTAAGTCTTCATTAGAATTCTCAAAAATAAAACCATTTACACTGTTGTTTTCTGTTCTAAATCTTACAGATAAACTATTAAAATTGTAACCAGCACATGGATTATTAATACCATTTAAAGATACTGATGTGTCTAAATCAGATGCCATGTATATACCATAATCAGTAGTATCACCACTCCATAAATAAATACCTTTTTGTGAACCTCCATCTTGTTGTCCTTGAACAACAATTTTGCTTCCTCCATTAACATTAAGAATACCATTTACAAGTAAATTGTTATTAAAATTAGCTGGGCCGTATAGTTGAATAGAAGATGTCAAGTTACTACTACCAAATGTAGCTTCACCTGCAACATTTAAAGTATTAAAATTTGTTACAAGTTGTTCTGTAGTTCCTTGTATAGTTTGATTTCCGTTAACTACAAGACTACCTCCTATTAATAAGTCACCACCTATAAATGCATTACCAACACCAGGTTCACCTTGATTACCAGATGGTTGTCCGACTTTTAGTAAATAAGTTGGATAAACAATTTCATCATCTTGATTTGTATTTGTGGTAGTAATAATAACTTCACCATCCATATATAAATTATTAGGGTCTCCACTAGTAATTTTATTAACAGATAATACACCGCTGTTATTAGATGAAGAGTCTTGTATAACATTAAATGAACTATTATTAGCTTTAAAATTACCGTTAACATTTAAAGTACTTGTAATATTAGAACTTCCATATACATAAAGTTGTCCAGGATTGGAAGTACCACCTATTGATAAATTACTATTATCAAGAGACATAGCTAATGACCCATTATTATTATTATTACCATTGTAGTAAAAATTATGATATTGTTTACTTATGTATTTAAGTATTGAATCATCGACTCCTAGTCCGTATTCATTATTATATAAATTTATTTTATTGGTACCTGTATTATTAGTAATATTGGATAATGATAATTGATTAGTAATTTGTAGATTATTTTCAATAGTAGCATCTCCAGAAATAGTTATATCTGATGAATTAATTGTACCATTAACAGTTAAATATTCACTAATATTAAGATAACTTCCAATATTTAAATATCCATTAATTATAGCATTTTCAGTTAAATTAAATGAACCATCAATATCTAATCTGTATTGTGGTGTAGAGTTATTAATACCAATAAAGCCGTTATTTGTTAAAATAGTAAAATCTTCTCTAACACTAGAAGAATTATTATAAGAACCAATGTATAATCTATTATTATTATCTGAACCATCAAATTTAATTTCAGAACCGATTGTAGGAGTATCATATCTTTCTAATAATTGAATACTTGCACTATCATTAGCACCTCCACCTATAATTTTGAAAATAGGTTCACCGTTTGCATCATCATTTTCTTCAACAGAATAATTTCCTTTTTTAATTTGTAAGACATTATTATCGTTACTTGCATCCATTCCGATACCAACATTAGAGTCAACAGTTAAACTATTAGAAATATTCACATCATTAGATACATTTAAAGAATTATTTATATTAGCTTCATTGTTTACAATAAGAGAGCCAGACAATATAGTATTTTGTTCTACATTTAAATCATTATTAACAGATAGATTATTTTGTAAATTTACATTATTATCTTGGATTTCTAATACAGGTATAGTTGAAGAGAATTTTGTATTATAAAAAGATTGATTATCTTCAGAAAAATAGTTTACAGTAGTACCAGATATACCAATTCCATAAGAATCATTATCATTCATAAAGTTGATTTTATTTGTATTAACTGTATCATCACTTGTGTTGATAATCAATCTACCATTAATAGTAGAGTGTGATGTAGTAGTTAATGTTCCTTGAATTGAAGTATTGCCATTAATATTTATAGACCCATCATTTAAAATAGAAAATTTTTCAACTCCACCGATGATAGATGTATTTTGAGAATTATCAATTATTTTAAAATAATCATCCACAAAAACCAACCAATTATGATTCATAGTTTTAAAAGATATAGATGAACCTAAGTTGTTAAAAGTATTTTCAACAATAATATTAGCATATTCATCAGTAAGTGTATTATTTAAATGTAAAATAGATTCAGGTGATGTAGTACCAATACCTAATTTAACTTCATTATTGTTATATATAGAAGTATTTGATAATGTGATATTTCCATTTAAGAAAGAATCATTACTACATGTGAATTGATTATCAACAGATAGATTATTTTCAATTAGTAAGTTAGTAGTAATTCTTGCATTTCCAGTAACATCTAAATTATATGAAGGGGTATTTCCAATACCTAGATTGTTATCATCAATAAAAACACCTACGCTAAATTGAGGTGATTCATTATCAGAATTATTTTGATAATAGAATATATGGTTTTTTTGAGAATAGTAATTTAAAGAACCAACATCAAGACCAAAACCATATAGATTACTATAAAGATCTATTTTATTAGTGGTTTGTCCTCCATATGTCAAATCAAATGTTATTTTACCACCTTGTGTAGAAGGTGGAGATGTATTATTATTATTTATATTTAAATTAGTAACAAATGTATTTTTAGAATTAAGAGTTCCTTCGATGTTAGTATTTCCTGTGTTTGCTTGTACTGAAAACAAAGGGTTTTCGATAGTTTCATTGGAGAAAATATTAAAGTCGTTGGATAAATTTAGTTTTCCAGATATACCAACACCACCTGCAACAATTAAAGCTCCATTTAATGGAGAAGTAGATGTAGATGGATTTAAAATACTTGTAATTCCAGATACGTCTAAAGTATTTAACAGTATTGCACTATCATCGACTTGTAGAGTAGATTTAAGTGTAGTAGAGAGTTCAACTTCTAAAGTATTATCTAAATAAGTGGGTCCATAAACATATAATTGGTCATTAACAGTTTGATTATTAATAACAGTAGAATCATAACTGTGAGATTGGTTGGAATAAGATATTTCACTATTAATATTATTAGCAGTGTAAAAGTTCTTTTGTTTATATTGTTTCCAAGACATACTATTATTAATATAATATATTTTAAAATATGATAAAATATATTATTTATGTTAAAATCTTTTACGAGTAAATTTTCTTTTTTTTTTAATTTTACTAGATTTGTTGTATTTTCTTTTTTTTTTACCACCAAATAAACGAAGAAGAACAGTATCTTCGTTGGTATCATTAGGTTTTAATAATTCATTTAAATTAGCATCTCTTATAATAAACATTTCACCATTTATGTTTAAATTACCATCAAAAGTATCATGAGAGTTGGATTTAAATGAGTATGAATCATCATTTATAATTTCATTATTAACAATCATCTTATTTTCTCCACTAAATTGTATCATATATATTATATAAATATAAAATTCCTTAATAATGAACAAATATTTATTTTTTACATGTGAATTCTAATGTAAAATCCCAATTTTGACTACCTGTGTATACAATAATTCCATTTGCATATTTCAATCGTATTTTTAATTTAGATATTCTTTCATAATCTCTTTCTATTGATTCAAATCCACCATAATCATTTGCATATCCTTGAAACTGGATTGGTATTTTTGCAAAATAACTATTTGTAGTGTTGTTTTGGTCAATACTATTAAATCCATCTATTTCAAGATATATCTGTCCATTTAAATTTAAATCTAGTGTAAATGGAGAAATAACTGTTTGCATTTGTACATTAAAAATAACTTCATTTGTCATATTTTCACTTATATAACTTGTTTTTTCAAATCCTAATTGATAACCTAATCCCCAATAAGTTTCAAAATCGAATGCAGTAAAGTTATAAAATTTGTTTTTATCGTATGTTTCTGGTTTATCAAAAATAATTTCAAATTGATCAGAAACTTGAGTATTTTCATTATAATTTTGAATCATTAATTTATTTGTAGCTGGTGTTATAATTACATTAAAACTCTGATAAGTATTATCATTAATAGCGGTTTTTATAATATTATTCATTTTATTTGATAAACTAACTGGAAAATTTTCATTTGTGTATAATCCATCATTGAATAATACAGAGAATTCTTGATTAACAATAGCATTATTTTGGTCTCCATTTACACTTAACATTTTAAATTTAAATTCATTATTTTGGTAAACAGATGCAATATTATGTACAAAGAAGTTTAAATTATAATCATAAAACATTAATCTAGTAACATCCTTTATACTTTCAGGTAATTGAAATTCAAATTCAGAAGCATAAGGAAATGCAACTTTATCTCTAAAAGAAGAATGGATATTAACTAATTTAGCATGAGTAGGGATTTCTAGAGGTTTTTCAATTATCATATGTTCATTTTTGTCCAAAAATTTACTATCAACTAACTTTGATTTTAATTCTGTAGTAATTGGATATATATTATCATATTGAACATTAGTGTAATCTTTTAAAATTTTGTATTTTTCTTTAGCAATTGTTAAAAAGTTATTAATTTTATTATATTCTGAATCATTAACTCTCATTTTAGCACTAACTAAAATAGATGCAATTCTATTATCTAATTCATTATTTGATGCATAAACACTAGATTGTACGTTAAATAATTTTTCTAATTCTTGTAAATTATATTCTTGAATATTATAATTTAATTTTGATTCCATTTATATATTTATATATTTTATTTGTGTTTAAATTAACAAATAAAAATATTATAAATTAACAAAATGAATTCGAAAGAGATGGAAACAAAAAAACAAACAGAAGAGTTAGAGAAGTCAAAAGAAGTTTTATTATCAGAAATAGAAGTTAAAGACCCAAATACTGCATTAAATGTATTAGTTTCATTTATAAATCTTGCAAATAAAAGAGGAGCATTTGGATTACAAGAATCTGCTAAAATTTGGGAATGTGTTCAACAATTTCAAAAATCAAATCCTTAAAGTTTAAATATCATATATAATTTTAATGTATTATATATGAAATTACATTCAATTTATGATATAGATAATTTTGAAAATTTATTTTCAATGGAATATATATTTAATAGAAAATATAAATTTTTATATGGTGAGGTTCCTACACCACCTGAGATTATAAAAAAACTAATTGATAATATACCAGATTATAATTTTACTAATAAAAATTTTAAGTGGTTAGATGCTGGATGTGGTAGAGGGTATATTTCATATTTTATTTATTATAAATTACTTGTATCATTAAGAAATCAATTTAACAGTGATAAAGAATGTTCAAATCATATAATAAAAAATATGTTATATTTAATTGATATAAATGAAGAAAATATTGATTATCTCTATTCATTATTTCCATACGAAAGTAATATAATATTGGATGATTTTATATCATGGAATACAGATATAAAGTTTGATGTAATTGTAACAAATCCACCTTATATAGTAAATGGTATAAAGAAAGTACCAAGTAAAATGATTGATAAATTAGAAGATGGAATAACTTTATGGCCATATTTTATAAAAAAGAGTTTAACATTATTAAAAAAGGAGGGATATTTATCAACTATTATACCATCTATATGGATGAAAAAAGAAAATGATAATTTTTTTTTAAAAGACTATGAGATAATATCTCTCTATTGCTATAAAAATAATGAAACAAATAAAATTTTTAATGGTGAAGCACAGACACCAACAAGTTTATTTGTTTTACAAAATAAATGTAGAGAGAGTAAAATAAGAATATACGATAAATGTTTTAATAGATTTGTTTCATTAAATCCGATAGAAAGTATACCGGTATTTGGTTCATATGTATTAAAAAGGTTAGAACCATTTTTAAATAAATATGGTAATATTTACAATAATGTAATAAAAACAAACATGCCGTCAAAGAAAATTAATTTTTCACAAATAAAGACAGATATTTATAAGTATCCAAATATAAAAACCTGTAAATTAAAGGATAAGGTAAATCCTAATCTTGAGATTAATTATAGTGATAAGCCGTTACCATATTATAATGAGCAAAAGTTGATATTAGCCCATAAAATGTATGGTTTTCCATTTCTAGATTTACATGGTATATATGGTATATCAAATAGAGATAATTATATTATAATCAATATGAGTTATACAAACTTAAAAAGATTAAAAAAGTTTTTAGAATCAAAATTAATTTTTTATATATATGAGTCAACAAGATATAGAATGAAATATTTGGAAAAGAATGCATTTGAGTTTGTAATAAATATAACAAATATAAGTGATTTTCCTAGTGATATAAATGATAATTCAATATTTGAATATTTTAAATTTACAGATGATGAGATAAAAAAGATAAATGATTTTTCTAGAACAAATTATAATAGATTATAGTTTTTTATCTTTTTTTTCTTTAATATTCTTAATTGATTCTCCTTTATTAAAATAATTGTAAATATAAAGAAATATTATTACTATAAATAAGAAAATAATTAAATATAAAAGGCCATTTACAATAGGTTTATTATTATTATTATTATTAAATAAATCTTTTAAAGAAGTTTTAAAAAGTTTTGAATTAAAATAAACAACAATACAAAAAATAATAAGTAAAAAAATCATAAAATAATTTTGATATTCTTCTTTCATTATAATATACATAGAAAATATATGAATGAACAATTATTGCAAATTAATCCAGATTTAGAAATATTATTTGATGAATATAAAATACCTCCACATCTAGGAGATCATTTTCTTGCGGTTTATTTATTAGAAGACACTGATGAGTCGGAAAAGGAAGAATTAATAGAGATTTTTGAAACTTTAATTAGAGAAACCGGGATTGTTCATGAAAATTGTGTGACTGTTTATAGTGGATGTATTGAAGGTATCAACCAAGTATTAATGATGTATAGAAATAATGATAATCCTATATTAAGAGATTTTGTAAAAACATTAACATTTCATTATGGAATGATTTTTTTGAAACGTTTTAGAACTGATTTAAGATTTAGATTACTTGATTTTAGTCAGGTAACCACAAATATAGAAAATAATAATATGAAGAATCATTTTTATGAGTATCATATAGATAGAATAAATGAAGGTACAGAAGTTTTTAATGATACTAATTTTATGATAATGATGAGTGATCCAGTGTTAAAGCAAATTTATTTAGATTATATAGACCCTGAAACAGGAGAAGAAGAAGAACACTACGCGGATATTAAAAGAATTTTCTATGAAGTAGTAACGAGTTATTTTAATTTATATAGAAGAATTCAAGTTAATATAGATGATGAGACAGGTAGACCAATGTATAGAAATCACATAGGAGGAAAGATGGTTGGTAAAAAGCGAAAGAGAAAACAAACAAAAAAAAGACTTAAAGATTAATATAAATATTATTCTATAATGACAAGTAAATTAAAAGAAGTTGAACCTTTATTATTTATGATGCATTGGAAAATTAACACTCATCCATCGAATCATACAGACGCAGTAAATAAATTTTTATCAACTGGTGCGCCAATGCCAGATGGTTGTAAGCAAGTAGGACGTTGGCATGCTCCAGGATCAGGAAAGGGTTGGTTGCTTGTAGAAACATTGGATTTAAAGACAGTATATGAACATGCTAGTGAGTGGTCACATTTGTTGACATGGGATGTAACTCCAGTACTAACAGATAAACAAGCAGGTGCAGTATCAGCAAAGGTATGGGGAGGAGTGAAACTAGGATGTGGATGGTAAATAATACTAAATATATAAAAAATTGAAACAAAAATAGAGAGAAAAAAATGTATAAGTTGAGAGATTATAAATTTTATGAGTATTAAAATGTATGATCTATTTGTAACACGTTTTTCAAACAAGACATGGAATGAGAGTGTGAGATATAACAGAAAAATATTAAAAACAGATGTAGAAATAAAAGAAGATGAAATAATAAATAAGTGGATAAAGATAACAATACCAGAAATGGAGAAAAAAATAAAGAAATATCAAAAGATGATATACAAGGTGGAAGATAAAAAAGAAAAGAAAGATTTAAAGAAAAACAAATTGAAAATTCAAAAAGACATGGAATATTTAAGAGAGGAGATAAGGAATCATTATGAAAGAAATACATCAAGGATGATAGATGATAGGTATGTAGCAGAGAGTAAAGAATACGAAGAAGTTTGGACATATAATACACCAATAAAGATACACGATAGTGTAGAAGTTGGTAAAGAGTTATATATATTTGAGTTGAACAATGATAAAAATAAGATAATGGGTTTGGTGAGATTAAATAATGTAATAGAAAAGAAGAAATATAATAAGATACATGATGATATGAATTACAATAGATATTCTTATAATGGAATAAGGATAGATAGAAAAGATATAACAGATAAAGGTACATTAGAGAAAATAGAAAATATATTATTTTATGGAAGTAGACATCAGAAGAGAGGTCAAGGTATACAGAAAGTAGGTGAGGAGAGTAAGAAAGAAATAAATAAATTAATTTGGGATATAATTAATTAAAAATAAATTATGTGGATTATATAATGTTGTATAGTGAAGAAATGGATTATAATATAGATAATTATAATATAAATGAATTATTGTTAATATATGGTTTTGATACAACTCCTTCTACAAAAGAGTTAAATGATAAGAATAGTGAAATAATTAAAAAATTTGAAAATGAAGCCAAATATGATATGGTAACATTTTTTAATGAAGCAAAAAAAAAGGTATTAGAATATTTACAAACGATACCAGAGAATGAATTTTTTAAAGGAGTAAATAAAAGAATAAAACCAAAGGAGGAAATAAATTTGAATATAAATGATTATAGTATAGATGAACTATTGTTAATATATCAAATAACGGAATTACCAATAAAAAAGGAAGATGTTATACAAAGGACAGAAGTTTTTATAGAAAAATTCAAGAAGAGTGAAGATGAAAATATGGTAAATTTTTTTAATGATACTCAAGATAAATTATTAAGGTATATAGATGATTTGACAATTGAAAAGTCAGATGAAGCAATTATTTGGGAGGATAAATATAATAGTAATCAATTAAATCAACCAGCAAAAATAGTAACAAAAGATAATGAACCTATAATAGGAAGTAATATATCAACAAAGATACAATTATTTATAGTATTAAATAGTGAATTTATAGTTGAAAATAATTCAGATTCGACAGATTATTTGGTAACATTACCGGACACAATCTATGATGTTATTTCTCTAAGATTATATTCAGTAACAGTTCCAAAAACATGGTATACAATAGATTCTAGTTATGGAAACAATTTTTTTTATCTTTATACAAATGAAAGTGATGTTCCTTATATAATAAGAATATCTGAAGGTAATTATACACAACAAGAGATAGTAGATACAGTAAACACAAAATTGAGAAGTATAAAAGATATGTATTCTTGTAGTATAAATAATAATACAAGAAAGACTTCATTAACATTTGATACATCAGTAAAGAAGGTAACATTTTATGAGAGATTTAATTTCGGTAATGCAAAAATTAATTATAATTTAGGTTGGATTTTAGGATATAGGGAAAGTGAATACGAGAATTCAAGTTATAATAGAAATGATTATGTAGAAGAAGGAGTAAACGAATTAGGAGATGAATCAGATAATTTTATATTAACTGAAGAGCCACAAATGGAACCAGAGCCAGAGCCAGAGCCAGAGCCAATACCTGAGCCAGAGCCTGGAGAAGTGGAATGGATAATAGAATCAGAGAGTCCATGTTTAGTAAAAGGGACACAATATTTACAAATCTATTTAGATGACTTTCAAAAAAATAGACAAAATACAAATGTAATGAATGCATATCAATCAAGTGATGTTACATTAGAGACTCCAATTGATTATAATGTAGATTATCAGAGGGATGGTACAGGACAAATTATTTTTACAACACCTGGGATTACAAAGAATAAGATATGTGCAATAAATAAGATAGAAGAAGAAAGAGATACGGAGTCTCCAGATAGAACATCTCAAATAGGAACAAGTGATATTTTCGCAATTTGTAATGTTCCGTCATCAGCAAATATAGGAGATATAATAAATTTGGATAATCCAATATTACAAATGAATAAGAGAGATTATTTATCACCAGTAATTTTATCAAAGATGAGAGTTCGTTTATTGGATGATAAAGGTAATAATTTAAATTTAAATTATAATGATTGGACAATGACAATAATATGTGAACGTCAATATGCAAATCCAGTATAATTATTTTCTCTTGTTAATATAATGGGAGCAGGTTTTCTACCTATAGCATTTTATAAAGGTAAGATGATGTTATTATTTGGAAAAGAAAGAGATAGACCAAATGAGACAGCTAGAGGATGGGCAGATTTCGGAGGTGGTCAAGAATCAGGTGAGACATTATTTGAGAATGCTGCAAGAGAAGGAGCAGAAGAGTTGAGTGGATTTTTAGGAGGATATAAAGAGATAAAAAAGTTAATGAAAACAAATAAGAAATATGTAATTAACTATGATACATATAGGACATATATAATATTAATAGATTATGATGAAAAGTTACCACATTATTTCAATACACAGAGTAATTTTTTAGAAGAGTATTTTAATGATAAGATGTTATTCAAGACGACAATGTATGAGAAAGAAAAAATAAAATGGTTTTCGTTAGATGAATTAAAAAGGAAAAAAAAATCTTTTCGTAATTTTTATCAGAATATAGTTGATTTGATATTAAAAAATAAAAAAGATATAGTATCAAAGTTAAAAAAGAAAACAAGAAAAAATGTAAAGAATAATAAAAAAACAAAAAAAAATATTAACTTATAATATGGGTCAATATGCAAGTGTATTGGAAAAAATAGAAGAAAAAATAGATGAACAATATGAAAGATATGTTGAATATTTTCAAAATTATCATCCAAATAGATTGGAAGCTGTAAGAGAAAGAAGTGGTTTAGAACCTGTAAGAGAAATAAGTGATTTAGAGTCTCAAATACAAAGAAGTGGTTTAGAGCCTGTAAGAGAAAGAAGTGGTTTAGACTTGTCTAATAATAATAGAAGATTAAAAAAAAGAACTTTAAGTAATAGTGAAATGTTAGACGAGATAAAAATGGCGAGGTCAGTTGATGATTTTCCAGATCCACATGAATATGATGATGCAAATTTAAACTTTGGTGGAAAGAAAAGTAGAAAGAAAAGTATAAAGAGAAAAAAAATAAATAAAAAAAGATATAGTAAAAAAAAATAGTTATAGATTAAATGATATTTATAAGTATATTAACATATATATTATTTTGGACATTTTTATTAAATATTATGATATCAATATACATTTACATAACATATATTTTGCATGTAATTTTATATAAAATTGAATAGAAATTATAAATATAACTTTTTATATTTATAATATGGTAAAAAATAAGACAGGTGGTAATAAACACAAGTCGATGGCCAGAAAAAGTATTGTGACTAATTCGTATAATGCATCTTTAAGAAAATCAGAGAGTGAAGATGAAGTATATGCTTTAGTAGTGAAAATCTTAGGTGGTGCTATGTGTCAAGTAAATTGTCTAGAAAAAGGTTCAATTATAACAAGATTATGTGTTATAAGAAATAAGTTTAGAGGAAAATCAAAAAGAGACAATACAATAAGTATAAACACACCGGTACTAGTAGGTATAAGGTCGTGGGAAACATTAAAAGAAGGAAAAGCAGAAAAATGTGATTTATTAGAAGTATATAGTGAATCAAATTATGAGAGATTAAAAACTAGTGTAAATGAGAATTGGAATTTATTGAAACCTCTCAAATTAAATGATTATGAGAATGATGATAATAATGATATAGTATTTACAAATAATATAATTAATAGTGAATTAGAAGAAGAAATAAATAATAAGATAGACAATGAAGTTTTTACAATTAATGAAGAAATAGATATAGATGATATATAGATGATTAATAAGGATTAATACATTAACATTCTAAAGATAGAAAGTTTTTTTTAGTTTTTTTGTGAGTATTTTTTAAATTTTTTTTTGAATTTTTATCTTTTATAAAATTTTTGTAAAATACATGAATACTATTTAATTTCGATAAATATTTATTAGTTTTATTAAATTCAATATCAGTTAAAGCATTTACTTCAAATACAAAACTATCGTTACTTGGTTCTAGTTTTAAAATTTCCGAGTAATTATTATGAACTAGAATAGATACAGTTTTTGTTTGTTTTTGAAATTTTGATTTTCCAGTATTTATCAATGAAAATATTTCTTCTTTTGATAAGATATTATCATTATTCAAGTAATATTTATCTTTATTACTTTTTTGAATAACATTGTTATTATCTATAAAGTATGTATAAAAAAAAATATATTTTACGTTTTGAGAATTGTCCATAAAATATATGAATTATTAATTTTGAAGTTATAAACGTATTAATTTAATAATCTGATTCATAACTTTCATCATCAGAATATTCTGATTCACTAGAATCTTCTAGTTCTTCATCTAATTTATCAAATTCTAGTTGTTTTATATCGTTTATTTCCAATTCATTTAGAAATACATTTTTATCATTAGTTAATTGAAAGTATCTTGTAGATTCGTTTAATCTTTTTAGATATATATTATCTAAAACATTTTCTAGATTAATTTTATTTTCATATTCTTCTTGTAAACGAATATTTTCCAATTCATATTCTGTGTATGTATCAGCATATGTATTATAGTAATCAATATTATTTCTACTAACTTTAATTTCACTAGAACCTTTTTCTCCTTTAAATGCTATCCATCCTAGTGGTAATGTGTTTTTACTTTTAATATCTTCTTTTTTTTGTATTTTACATTTGTCTAAATAATTAAAAGTAGATTCAGTAGGAGTAATGTTAAAGGTTTCTCCACACATTTCAGGGTGGTCATACAAGTTAAATTCTTTTTTTACTATTATATCAGGTTCATTTCTATTTTTATAATATTCTTTTCTAATTCTTTCTTCTTGTTTTTTATCTTTTTTTTCTTTTTTTTCTTTTCTTTCTTTAAAAGAATTAGAATCTTTAGTTACTTTTGTTCCTCTTTGCCAAGTAGTATTCATTATATTTAAATATATAGAATTAATTTATAATTTGTTATTAAATATTTTTTGATTCAATTTTTTATTTCTCATAGTAGTATAATGTCACTATCTGCTTTAAAAGCTAAAACAAAACAAAAATGTTGTGTATCAAGTAATGGAATATTTTCTCTTAATGGTGGTATAAGAAATCTATCTTATGTAGGAAAAACTTATAAAAATTCTGTAAATAATAATAAACCTCCTCCACATAATAATTCTAAAATAATAAAGAAATCTACTATGACAACTAGTGGTTTATTTGCAGAAACATATGAAAGATGTATAATAAATAATACAAAATATGATAATAATGACCAAAGTGATTATATTAAAGAAAAAGGTAATGTAAATTGTGAATGTGATCCTAATAATAATAACTAAAATAATACATTATGAAATGAAAAATATATATCTATAATATAATGATAAATCTATTAATCATTATATTATTTATTTTATTAATTTTATTTTTACATTTATGTAGAAATAAGGAAGGTTTCCAGCCATTAAATTTAAAATATGATGTTCTTTTTTCAAAAAAAACACCTTACAATAATATAGATATAGTAAAATTTGAGAAAAATAAGCATGGTCTTGATAAATGTTTATATTTAAATGATGAAATACAATTATGCAATAATAAGGAATATAGATATCATGAAATTTTAGTTCATTATCCAGCATCTTATATTAAAAATATTGAAAATGTTTTAATTGTTGGTGGAGGAGATTGTATGACTTTAAGAGAAGTATTAAAATATGATAGTTTAAAATCTGTAAAAATGTTAGAAATAGATAAAGATGTTATTGATATAAGTAATAAATTTTTTAAAACATCTTCTTTTGAAAATGACCCTAGAGTCGAAATAATAATAGGTGATGCATCAAAAACAGTAAAAAAATTACAAAATAATAATTATGATTTAATTATTATAGATACTACAGAAATTGGTAAATCTAATAGAAGTATAGATAAAGTATCTTTTTACAAAGATTTAAAATTAAAAATGAAAAAAGATGGAATAGTTGTTAAAAATGGTGATAATTTATTATGTTATAATGCATTTGAATCTATATTTAGAAATAAAAAAATTTTTAAAACAAAATACAGTCTATTAACTGATTTTGAATCTGATATATATTTGTTTATGATGTTTTCAGATAAAGAATTTTCAAATATAAAATGCCATAATGTAAGAAAATTAAAATATTATAATTGTAATATTCATGATAATTTTTCTCAAATCTAATTATAATGGCTGAGAATGAAAATATTAGTATAGATATAGAAAATCATGTTAATAATGAATATTTATCTGAACCTGTAGCC
>CESB01145241.1_pt1 | contig 20589 bp, 19 predicted proteins | sample 531071 | NCBI WGS metagenome assembly CESB01 (sample SAMEA2621259, study PRJEB7988) | marine metagenome | biome: marine biome (ENVO:00000447); feature: surface water layer (ENVO:00002042); material: "saline water (ENVO:00002010), including plankton (ENVO:xxxxxxxx)" | depth 5 m | reverse complement strand
GCAGTACCCTTAACCTCAACAGGAATATTGACGCCTTGGAGCTGCCTCCGTACGTCACTAATAACCTGTTTGGCATTTCTGGGTGCTTGAAGTTGTAGTTGTGCAGTCAGTACAAATTTTGACATTTTATTTCTCTAAATTGACTACACTATCTAAATCTGTCCGTATTATTCTGTTGTTGAAGTTTGTTGCTTTTTAGTGGTTCTTCTCTTTCTAGTCGTCTTTTTTGCTGGTGCCTTCTTTTCTTCACTTAAATCATCCTCATATTCTGTTAATGCATAGAAACCGGCGTCGTCAAGAGGTTCTCCATTAACATCCACACGGTTTCCATCTTCGTCAAGATAGTGGCCTGAAGCACTAATTCTTCTACCATTAGCATCAACGAAAACGTCTTGATTGTTAGGATCAACCAACATTCCGGCGTCATCAATTAAATTAAACTGTTTAAGAAATCTGTTTTCCGGAAGGTTGTTTTCAAAGTTTTTATCTAATTGGTAAATCATCTTTGCTAACAATTGAGCTGCTGCAATAGAGACTTCGTCGCTAGATCTCTTGTTGTAATCCTCATAATTAGCAAATATTGGCCTGTCTCCTTCTGTATAAAAAGAACAGGTGGCAACTAAGTAGTCGAACTTAGCGTTGTCAGCTAAGGCTTCTACTGTGTTTTCATCCATACTAATTCTATCAGCAATAAGATCCCTTAGTTTTAACCTCTTGTTTCTCATTTGTACTGCTAATTTTCTACCGTCAGAAAGTTTAGGCTTGGATTCTCCGTCTCCCCTGTAAAGCTTCTTTTCTAACGCCAATATCTCTGCTGTTAAGACCCGCTCTTCTTGTGCTTTTTCTTCATTCCAAATGCCTCTGTCTTCCATGATCTGCTGAACTTCTTTTTTTGTCATGACACCATCTTTAAAAGCTTCATTCCAAACTTTGGCCTTATGACGTTCGGCTTTATTTAGCGTGCTGTTAGTTGGTTTTTTAATGTAAATTTCAAATGATTCGCCAGTTTCTAGCGTTACTGTTTCTCTATAATCACTCATCTTCCTGTGTTCCTCCTATAGGTTTTTTTACTGGTATATCCATGGAGTATTTCATCCATCTTATTTCATATTGATTTAGTTCTGCGTCTACGTTTCTAGCCTGAGTGTTTCCTTTATCTAGTATCTCAGACCTGACTTTTTGAAAGGCTTCATACATAAACTTTTTTTCTTCTGTCATTTCGGAATCTTCTGCATTCCACAAAAAAGAAAAATGATCTTCGATAGAAGATATAGCTCCTATCATTGTTGTCTGCACTTTTTTCTTTAGTATTTTTGAAAGCCTGTCTTTTGAGTCGTACTTATATTTTTCTTCTCTGGTCTGTTTGTATTCAGACCTATCCCTTATTAATTTGTCAAAGTCTCCCATCATTACCTCCTGAATTTGTCCTTGAACATTTGATTAGATTTTTGCCTCACTTTTAATTGTTGATCAGGGAAATCGAGGTCTTTTGCTTCTCCTTGTTGTTTTACTATTTGCATTCTTTGTTTTTTGATTTGTTGGTTATGGAACGAGTTAGACGAGTTTATTTTGTTTGCGTCTTCTTGCGTACCAGCCATAACAAAGATTTCATCTGAATTTGCTATTTTGCTATTTGATGTCTTGTTTGCCACTTCGTTCTCTGCCTGTTCTTGCTCTCTTTTCTTCTTCTGCACTAAAAGCCAACCATCAAGCATGTCATCGTCCTCTATAACTTCGTCAGGAGGACAGTCCATCGACTCTTGGATATTGTCGTACATTCTAGACCAGATTAATAAGTTCCTTTGGTCTGGGGTTAATTCTTTTCCTTTGTTTGCAAATAATCTAAAAGCTTTTGACTCGCTTAATATCCAGAGGCTTCGCCAAGGTTCTTTCTTGGCAATTTCTCTAATTGCTTTTTCGCTCAGTACAAGTCCGGTGTAAACAGCTACTATTTCTTCTAAAGGGTCTTCTTCTGAAAATATGTAGGCTGTGCCGTCTTTATTCCTCGCCGCCTTCTTAACCGCTTCTTTGTTCTTATGTTTTATTGCGTATCCTTCTACTGTGTTTTCGTAGTTTTGATACCTTTTGTTTGAAACCTCTATAAGTGCCATCTTTGCTACTGCTAGATACTGTCTTATTTTCTCTAATAGCTTAGAATTATTTCTGTTTTGATATAATTCTACTTTAAAGCGGTCAACATCTTTCTTCAGCGTTTCCTCTTTTTCTTCGTCTTCTTTTGACCAAAGACCCCTCGCTTCTAAATTTTCTAGCATCTCGTCATGAGATACAAGACCGTCATCCTCAGCATCTAAAAAGGCTAGTGTATATGCTTCTTGGACTTCTAACTCCTCTTCGATAGTTAGTGGTTTTATAACCAAGTCTAAGTGGGCAAACTGAACCTTATATATTCCACTCCTTATCCTAGATGTAAAATACTCCCGCTCATGTTGTTTCATATGGCAAACCTCATGGCGGGAGCTTTTATTTTATACATTAAAATTCCTTCCAGTATTTACGATCTTACTTGCCTTTCCTAAATAATTTCAGCTATCGCAATAATCGTAAAAGATCCGCTAGTGAACAAATTCTCCACTAGCTAACTATTAAATGTCTGCTGGGAACGAACTGCCTTCGCCGTCTTTTGCTCTAGCAACACCACCAGCACCCGCAGCAGGCGACTTCTTAATCGCTTCAAACCCAATGTATCCATTGTTTTTCATCTGCACGTCGAGGTCGTTGAAGTTGGTATAACTATAAGTACTTGTGGCGTTTCCTCCACCAGCGTCACCCCCTCCATAACTAACACTAGAAAGACGGTTTTTAGAACCAAGGTCAAGTCCTAGGCCATTTCTAGTATACATGAAGATACATTCGTTAGTAGTATTATTACCAGAAGAAACAGTTGCATAGAGTGAAGTATCCCCTGTCTCGGCAGCTTCAACAAAGTCACCAGACGTTGAAATTACTTCAATATCACAGGTCACTTCGATTGGGAAGTTAGCTGGACGAGCATAAGGTGTTTTTCTACCAAGCTCAAAAATATCTTCACGAGAGAAGTCAGTACTGACAGAAACGCTCTGTGCGTGGATCTTGCCTTGGCCGTTTCCGTAACCACTTCCAGTAATACCAAAGATACTAACGGGGAAGATACAGCCGGAGATAAGAACGTCTTCTTTCTGAACAATACCACCAGAAGCCGAACTGTCGATACCCATACCAAGAGGTGAATCAGCACCGTCAAAGTTGGCAACAGACGCTTTTTGGATCTTACCGTTAGAGTTATCGAACCACTGCTTATTGTTACCAACAAGTGTGACTGATTCTGTCGAGCTTCCGTCTGTGCTCAAGTTGTAAGAAACACTGCTCACATACATACCAGACATATAGACTTCGGCAGGGGCACCGGCAGCAGCAGAAGTAGAGTTGATAAAGTTGGATTCTTCAGGGAAGATACCAAGCCTAACATCAGCTCTTTGCTTTGATCTATTCGCAAGACCACTAGGACCGCCAGCTACACTAATCGTAGCCATGTGGTAAATCAGTGGATATCCGTCAAGAACCTTTTCTAAGGTTACTTCGACATCTGGAGTACCCTCGATATTTTCATAAATTTCAATCTGTCCAAGTTCAAACGCTTGTTCCAGACTAAAGTTTGTGGTTACACCAACACTCTGTAGACCGTGAATCATCTCACTTGTTGCCACATCAGTACCGGCATATCCATGTTTTTGAATTGCCACGCCCTGACAAGCGTAGAAAATTCTATCATTATTTTGAACCATGGTTATTTCTCTCCTTTAAGTTTTAAAGAGGTTTTCTATAGATTTATACACAAAAAACGTTAAATATTCGTTTTTACTCCCTCAGTGGTCATCCTAACTACTCCTCCAAAAACGGTGGTATTGTGCATAATCATCTGCTGAACCGTTGTTTTTGTAAGTCTAAGCTTTCCTCCATTGTACTGATCTATTAAATCTGGGTACCTTAAAGCCCCTGAAACGGGGGTTCCTCTGTAGTCCAATGGAAAATCGCCATTTATATTTATTTTATTATTGTTAAATACATGAATTGTTTTGTCGTTTTGTAGGGATATTATATCTACTAATTGATTTCTTGTAACTTCATCTTCTGCAATGCAGTGAAAAAGAACGTCAGTATATACAAGCTGCCCTCCTCCTAATTGATACCCTTTAAAAGTCCTGTTTGGAACCACTTCTATTGCTACTAAAGGTAATTGTGTTCTGCTCTCAGGTGGTATGTTCCAAGGTCCATCATCAGAGTCTAGAAAGCTTGTGTTTGGTTGTAGCGTTCTAGACTGTAGTTGTTTATACCAAGGCATATTATTAGCATACATAACATTTATATACTTATAACTATGCTCTGCTTTAACAACTGATCCTGTTGGAATTGCAGAATCAAAAATGACTCTACCGTTAAAGTAATCAACATGATGTGCATAAGCACCTGCTCCGCTTGTGGGGTGAAAAGCCCCGTCAACGTAAACACCGGAAATACCCGGATACTGATTATTTGTTCCTACCAAAGGGGCTGAAAAGCCATTCACTGAAATACCGCTTTGCCATACCCAATTTTTTCTAAAACCCTCCCAGACCTGTCCTGCTGTATAAGAGTCGTTGGTCGATAACCTTAAACGACTCATATCTTCTCCGTTTGGAGATGTCTCGTTCGCTGCTACATTGAAGTAATTACCTTTTGTGAGCAGTGCCCAGTCAAAGTATTCGACTAAGCCATCTTGTATGTCATTATTTAATGTGGAGTCAAAGACTCCGCTTATACCTTTAAGAGGTTCAAAAGTAGCCATTATACAAGTAACCCCTCTAAGATTTTATGTATCTCTTTTTCGTGTCCGTCTAACGCTCTAGTTATGAAATTATTGCCTTGTGTTCCGGAAAACTCCGGTGGTACTCTCCACATACCACCTATATTCATCTCTCCGCCTCCCGACCTTCCTACTGGCCCAGCCACATAGGAATAACCAAGAACTATGGTGATGTCACCCTTCATAATTAACCAATCCAACCAGTGTAGGTCTTGTCCCTTTTCTGTTATAACATGTCCTTCTGATAATGATAATAAGTTTAAAAAATCTGTTTTTTGAAACCTAAAGTCTATTGTTGATTTTAACTTGCTATCCACTGGTTTTAGTGTTACAATCAAGCTGTCTGAAACCGCTGAGACTATTCTATTAACTGCGGCATCCGCTTGCACTGCTGTTAAACCAAACTGTGAGCTTAAAGAACCTCCAACACTCTTTGATAATAAACTTCCTACTTCTGGACTACTCCTTACCCAGCCACCTACAGCAGATTTTAGCGATCTTATTACGTTTCTTTTATTTTTAGCTATTCTTTTATTAATTTGTTCTGCTATTGATTTGTTTATTTTTGCCGCTATTTGAGAGTTTGATTCTAATAGCTTTATACTTATCCCACGGCTCATTACGCCCTCTCCCAAAAGCACCCAAAATACTTATCTTGCTTTAGGCCCATTGGGAATGGTTCACCAAATTTTTTAAATCTCATCTCTAAAATGTCTTTAATGTCTTTATGTACTATAAGCTCTTTAGCCCTCATTATCTTATCTACGTCTTTAGCAAATAGTATTGTTTGTATGGAACCGTCTGGTATTACCATGTCTCCACCAATCTTTGTCCAGCTCTTGCTGTCCCAATACACCTTAAGTTTTATATCTTCCGTTTTTTCCACTTCTTTTATTACTTTGTTTTCTCTACGGTAAACGTCCCCTCCACGTCTATGTGCATTTACCGATCTATTACTTGGTATATTATCGAAGCTTGTAGATATTTCTTCTACCTTTTCTATATATACTAATTGACATGTGACTCCAAATATGTTGAACGTAGAGTCCACCACATCGTAGTACTTGTCAAAAACGCTTTGCGGAATATTAACGGGCATTTCTACATCCTTTTATTATGAATTAGAATCGCCAGTATAATATCTAACATCATCAAAACGAGTATTTAAACGAGAGAACATAGTGCCAGAGGCCACAAACTGGTTTACCGTTGGGTGTATTCTGAGGCCACTTGCTGGGGCACCGTTTTCATCTAAGGCCGGAATTTCGCCAACAGAAACGATAACGCTTCCGTTTTTGATATCCGTTGTGCTTTTTGCTTTTATAACTATCTCATCAGACATTTTTTATCTCCGTTGAAAGATTTAATTTAGGTTGTTTCTATCCTAATTTTATATGGGGTTGAGGTCTCCGGGGTTTTTCATCCAGACCAAGGAAGATCCTGTATTAATACAGACAACAAAGAATTGCAGTGGATACAGGTGCTGTCCTTGAATAGGTGCGTATACGGCAATCGTTCCTTCAATTCTTTCTATTAGGTTGTCGTTTTCGTCATAGATCTCACCGGCATCGCCCGTTCCTGAAGAACCTCTGCGAACAGCTTTTGGAATTTGCAAATATCCATTCTTGTTAATGATTGTTTGTTCGCTAGTTCCTCCCTGAGAAGAGCCGGATCTAACCTGTGTTTTAACTTCAGTTCTAAGAACATCAGCAGACTGAGAATTATGCCGGTTTAGTTTAAGAACAGTTGCTGTTTGAACTTCGGGTTTTACCGAAAGTGTTGCTTCTTGAAGTTCCGTCATGCTTGCTGGTTTAGCACCAATCATTAGATTTTTAGAGACAGTAGGCTCAACATAACCATGAAGGATAGACCCTATACTCAGGATAAAATCTTGGTAATTACTTGCCCAATCCATCCGGTTATATGCCGTTTGACGCCCTTCAATAATAATGTTGTAGCTTCCGGGATACCAACCGCCAAGGGTGTAGGAGCCAGCACCATAACCCATAAATATAGAATAATCAATTCTTTCTGGGTTGTTGCTTGCGTGACCAAGTGATGTGTCTAGGGCTTTTGGGTTTGTTCCAAGCAAGGCTTGGGCACCAATGGCCGTACTATAAAAAATGCCCGAACAAGCATATCCAGTTTCTTCACCAATGAATTGGGAAGAAGTTATGTTTTCAGTTAGACCGTCTGCTGATCCACCGGATCTCAGGGCTGATTTACCAATAGCAACGCTAGTATTTACGCCAGAACCACCGAAGGCAGTTAGGTATCCAATATTAACATTTTCACCACCAGTTCCGGTACTACCCCCAGTATAGTAACCAATGTTTATTGAGTTAAAATTATCTTTAGACTTCCAGCTAGCATATCTACCGATAGAGACCATGCTTCGCTGATAATCAGCGGATTCACCCGCCTTATCACCGATAACAACTGAGTACTGAACACCCGAAGAGTACTTCAAAGCGTCGTGACCAAACGCAACCGTATACTTGTTACCGCTAGAGCTTCGTCCGGCAGCTTCTCCTAGATATAAAGAATAGCTATTATTAAGAGACTCACGACCAGCCGACCAACCAAAGGCGTTAACGTTTACGTTACCCGAAGAGTGTCGGAATACCGAGTTACCGATTCCATAACTACCTTTAGTATATCTAACTCCGCTTCCTGCCTGCTTACCAATGAATATGCTATCGAATACGCCTGTAGCGTTAGTTACAACGTCTTCACCAATTAAAACGGAACCTTCGGCTGCAACAATGTGTTTAGCAGCTTGATATCCGAGTATCACGCTCTCTTCAATGCCGCTCCCTTTAAAGCCCGCTTCGGTACCAATCAAGATAGACTTGTCTGTTAAGAAGCTGCTTTCGATACTGCTGCGTCCAATCGCAATGTTGTCAAATTTTTGAAGCCTAAACGCTGTCGCATCGCTCGTGCCCAAGCTCGGAAGTGCTCCCGATTGAATTGCATGATATCCCGCACGTTTACCGATAAATATGGAGTTGTTCAGACCGCTGGCTAAAGCTCCAGCTTTTTCACCTATGTATATACCCGATGTCATATATAGGTTATTGCTTCCAGAACCGGCAGCGTATCCCACAAACGTGCTGTTAGGTGTTCCGGTGCCAAGAGGATCGGTTCCCTCTAGGTTTGTACCGTTTACTGCGGCTCCGTCGCCAAGTCTAACAGACTGCTCAAATCTGAGGTGTCTAAGGGTGCCGCTACCGTCCTGTCTGAAGTCAACAACATTGCCTTGCGTAGTTATGCCGCTACCAGTAAAGCTACGACCGCCAATAGCAATGCCGTTCCATCTAAGGGTACCATTAGCGTCACTATAGAGCATAAAGTCTGTAGATGGAGGAGTTGCTCCTGAAATCATTACTCCGCTGACGCTTAGACCACTAGCTTGAATGAATTTAGTTGTAGTGTCCCCAACGTTTGTTTTTATGTCTAATCCGCTGGCAGCAAAGCCGGAACGAAGCTCCGCAAACGCCTGTGTACCACTGGCGGACTCTATCCTAAGTTCTGCTAAAACAGCGGTTCCACTGGCAGAGTTGCGGATTATGTCGGCGGCGTGATTTGTGCCGCTTGCGGCAAGTCGGATTATATCGTTAGCGTGGTTGACTCCACTGGCAGACTCTGCTCTCAATTCTGCTAATATCGCAGTTCCACTAGCAGACTCTGTTCTTAATTCTGCTAATACAGCCGTTCCGCTGGCGGAGTTGCGAATTATATCTGCGGATAGTATTGAACCAGAAGGATACGTAAACGTAAGAAGATTTGAAGATGAATTATAAGTGTGCTCGATACCATCAGTGTCTATTTGTAAAGTTGAATTTTCTGATAAGGTGTCTGTTGTCGGTGTAGTTCCATTAGTACCACTGGTTTTAATTTTCCAGTTAGTCATAAGTGATCCGCCGCCACCGCCAAGAGTATCTATTTGATCTTTAAGGTAGTTACCCGAAGCGGAAGCGATGCCGTGATTAAGTATGGCTATACCGGAAAGAGTGTTACATATACCGGAAAGAACGCCGCTTAGGTCGGCAGTCTGACCTGTTAACATCCCAGATAACCCCGGAGCAGCAAACCTAAATATGTTACTCGCAGCAGTATAGTCTGCAACCAAACCGCTAGCACCCATAAAGTGGACGGACTGAGCAGTTGTAACATTGTCGGATACATGGGTTCCGTTATTAGCTCCGCCAGACGCAGAAACCTTCCAGTGACCATAACCCCCACCTAGACCTCCGGTCTTAGCGTCTATGTAGCCAGAAAGCGGAAGGAAAAGTTGACCAGAAGCCTCAGACAGTCCTTTGCCACCAGATTCATTGATTCTGGTTGAAAGGTAAGAATCTACCAACTCCAACTTGCCGGATAAAGCAACGCCTGTAGCAACTATTGCCCCAGAAATAGCATTCCCAGAAGCGTTGATCCTGTTTGAAAGCAGGGTATCTGTGCTGCTTATAACCCCAGAAACTGCATTTCCAGAAGCGTGAATAAGAGCTTCGTTAACCTTGGCCACGCCAGAGAGTGCATTACCAGAAGCATAAATCTTATCATAAACATTATTTTGCAGGGCTGTGGCATTAATTTCCAATAGACCACTTGGGCCAGAAAATCCAAAGACTTTTGTTTGAATACCGCTGACACCACTTACTAGCAATCTATCAGATTGGTGCAAGAAATGTTCTGTGTTTCCAACTGAGTTAGTTCCAGATACGTAGAATATATTGCCAACGTCAATTCTATGACCATTTGCTACATTGTGTATAGCAATACCACTTCCCGGCTTGTATGCACCACTGATGACAGAATCATCACCAAGGAATATCACACCACTAATGTCAATCTTCTCTGTGGTGGTCCAAGCGTCTGTTGCGTTTTTCCAAGTCCACTTCTTGTCGTAGTTTGTACTTTTAACTATTAGTCCGGCATCGTCAATCGCTGCATCATTGTTAATAGCGTTGCCGCTTTGGGATGCAAGCTCTACATTTATATCTTTCATAGTAACTACTGTACTATCTAGATATGTTCTTGTTCCGCTTACTATAAGATCCCCAACAGCATAGATGTCTCCGCCAAACTGTGCGTCACCACTAACCATTAGCATACCACTAATACCAACATCCCCACCAACCTCTAGGTGTCTTGTGGGTGCTTTATTTATGCCAATACCTAAATAGTTACTACCTTTATCATATCTAATGCCAGAGTCAAATTCAATTTTACCACTAGCAGTAGAGAAGGCTACAGCTCCAAGGGGGATATTCATGTCATAGTTGACATAGTTTTGCTGTACTACATATAGAGTGGAGAGATCTGGGATGTCTTCTAACTCTAAATATCTAAACTCCGGATAGTCTGGTGAGCAAGATGAACCGCATCCGCTAGCAGGACCGGCGAATACAGCCCCTTTAAGCTGTTCCTGTAGAAGTATACGTTGATCAACCAAGCCGCTTAAAGACAGAAGTTGGTCCGACTTTGTTTGAGTGTCAACTTCATTTCTGAAGAACGGTTCTAGCTGCCTACCGCCAGAAGCCGTCTTAAGTGAAGATTGGGGCAATGCTTGCCCACCTGAAAACTGAACGCCAGAACCGCCATCAATAAAGCCAGAAGCTCTAACTTGAGAGTAAGATGTCAAACCGCCAACGTCAACAGCAAAGCTGGGTGAGGTTTGTGATACACCAAGTGCGTTTTCTCCGGTAGACCAAACTATGTCTGCGTCATAGTCAAGAGTTTGCTCATTACCCCAAAACGCTATACCAGCCTTTCTTGGCTCGCTAAAGCCGCTAACACCCGCACCGGTAAACACAGAATGTTTTCCGGGATAGGTTACAAATACTTCAGTAACACCTTGGAAATCTACAGGCCCGCCAGAAACAGCGTAGTTCTGACCGCTAACTCCGGGGTGATAAGCCGGAACCGCATGACCAGCATGGGTGTTTGGCATGTAAAAGGTAACACCGGGGAAGCCAGAAAATTTGTGCTCATGTACGCTGTTAGCTACGCCAGCAAAACCTTTGATTCCGCTAGCAGCCGACTTTGTTAAGTATAGAGGATAGAAATGTCCCTCTTTACCTCGTGTTGCACCGTGAGCACTGGCGTCATCAACGAAGTAGGGTCCAGAAGAGATATTATTGCTACGAAGCGGGTATCTGGTTAGGGTGTTGTTATTATACTCCCCCGAACCGACTTCGTATCTAGTGCCGTCAGTAGCTGCGTAAAAGACCACGTCGCCATTTTCATAGAAGTCCCTGAAAGGGCTAAAGCCCGTAGCGACACTATCTAGTGCAAATGCGTTTGTTGACGGGTCAAACGATAATTGCTTGACTCTATCTGAAAGTCTAACTTCTCTTGACATTGATGTTACCTTTTAGATTGGTATTATTAAGTAGTAAAGCCGGTTACAATCGTGTTGGTTGCAGGAACTGGAAGTCCGGAGGCTTCATTAGGACCGTAACCATAGAATACACAATCTACTAATTCTGCATCTACGTAATCTCCACTTTCATTCTTAATAACACATGTTACTGTCTGTCTGTCTGGGTTGTTGTCAATTTTGTCTCTCATAACGAGACCAACGGTATTAACAGTAATATCGTCGTTACTACCAGAAGCTGTTGTACCATGACTAGTACCAATAGCTACATAGGTTCCATCTCTAAAGGTTCCTGAGCTAAAGTGTATCTGAAGTCTACCTTTGCCAACCCTAAATATACCACTAATGTTGTGATAGCTTCTGATGTTAGGCTTGTTAGTTGCAGCACCACTAGCATCAAAGCATACCCAAGCATTAGCTACACCCTTAGCAGTATTTGGGATAACTGAGTTGTCGCTAAACTTCAAAGCTCCAGACGTATAAATAGTCTGATCATGGAATGTGGCACCACTATTTCCGCTCTCTGGAACAAACTTAAATCCAATGTCCGAGTATCCGGAAGCATTTATCCAGTTGTTACCAGCAACAAAATCATCTGTTAAAGCACGAGCACCATTTAAAGCATAGTACTGGGTGTGCGGGTCTCCAACGGTGAGATTGTTGAGGTTGTTGTGGTTGATACCAGCCTCACCAAGCCAAGGCTCAGTTTGTCTTTTAGTTCCATTCACTGGTCCGTTTGGAAAGAATATACCAGATTCTACTATAACATCACCATAAGAAGCTGACGCAGAAGCGGAACCGGTATGAGTATTTTTAGAAACTTTGACCACGTTAAAAAATGGAAATTTAGTGTTAGTGTCTCCACTAGCCACAATTCTATTTATGGAAAATGCAATATCTTCCATATTATGGCGAACGTCCTCTGCTGAAATTAATCCAGCATTGTTGTCCGCTAAATCGGTGCTGATACTTGAGATCAGGTCACCAGAGTTCTTCATAGTAGGCATTTAAAAGTTCTCCTTAATAATGAAAATATCCACCAGATCTACCATCTGAATACGATCCTCTTCTTACATGGTCTGAGCCGGGGCTATAAGGTCCGAGGATGGACTGGCCACTGACGCTGTTGCCAGCCCTGTAGTCTATTAGGGATTCATCGTATTTTTTACATAAATCTTGGTATAAAACCGTTAATGTTGAGGTAACACCTCTAAGGTCTATAGCAGAGGGTCCGTCTTTAATGCTTATTGCATTTCCGGACTCTTTTCTAATCTCGCTACCAATCACAATGCACGCCGCACGTAAACATGCTAGTGCTATGAATGGATCATCTTTTGTGTCTGTATCTGTAGGGTCTGGAGACAAGGTTACAGCTTCTACGTTTATGTCATAATCATTGTTAAAATCAACATTCATTATAAGTAGCTGTGCCGCAACCAGAATTGTTGTTTCTACCCTATCAGTGGAAAAAGTGTAGCTAGTCGAATCTATATCATTGATAAGATGTCTAACTATTGTCGTCATTGAGCCTTGCCAAGACATAAATCACCTATATATTGCTATGAACTTTAAAAGTGTAAATATCTGTGTAGTATGTGCCGCTAGGGACAACCACTTTTGCTTGTAATTTATAGACACCTGCTTCGTCTAAATCTCCAGCTATGGTGTCGTAATGCATCACGCCAGATATTCCGTAGTCTTGCAGGGTTGCGTTTCTATTTATAACTGTGTCGCTAGGCTTTTTAAAATTTATCTGATGTATAGAAGCCCCATCAACACCAGAGATGTTCACAAGATTACCGTCATCTTTGACAGTAATTGAAAATCTAGTGCCTATGTCGTTTTGATGAATTTCGCTAGCCATTTTTACCTCACAAGATTTATAGGTAGTTCTCTTTGTATATTCATGCCTATTTCAAACAAGGCACCTTCTATATTAAGAATACTACTAACTGATCTTTGAATGTTCAACTGTACGTCTATTATCATTTTTGTAACTCTAATGTAATATTTATACACGGTTGAACAGAAAGGATTATTGAAAAAATCTCGCCATTGGATCTTCTCTCCATTTCTAGAGAAGAATTAAATGCGACATCTGAAAAAGGTGTGAATCCAAACATATTATAGTTGTGGGTCTGAGATGTCAACGTTTACGTCAGCGGCAGCAGCAGCGGCCTCTTTAGCAACTCTAATTTCATAAGCTCTGACGTTCTCAGCCAAAAACTCTCTTACAATTCTATTGACAAACTGTGGTATTGTTTCGGGGTTATCTATTGAATCAGGTACGCTAGTGTCAGGTATCACTGACGGATTATTAATAGCGTCTTCAGGGACGCTTGGATCAAAGTCAGGATTTGGGACGGTAGCGTCGTGGTCGTAGTCCGGATTAGGGACTTTGTCGGGTCTGCCATAATTAGCAGCTACGCTGCCTAAGACTCTGTTTACATCAGCGTCCGCAATCTCTATTGAAAACTGTGCCATTTTATTCTCCAGAAAAAAGGTCTCACTATACGTAGTATTATACACTAAAATAATAAAAAGTTTAAAATTTACAACGCTTCTCTCCACAAGCATCCAAGATTATGGAGATATTCATCAAACATTGTTTTGTTCTTGTGGTAATATATTGGTAATAATGTTGTTTTTGACCCCATAGCCAAAGAACAGATAGCAAAATGAAGTCTATCAGTCGTTATATGTTGGTGCTGTGCCGCAAACTCCCAGTATTCTTTAGGTGTGTAGCAGAATGATGCGGGGTCTTTCCTCTGCTTTCTTGGGATGTAAGTATATACACTCTCGTTGGTTGCTCTTAAAAATCTTTCATCTCCGTGTTTTTCGCGGTCTACTTCTGGAAAATCAAATCCCAGTGCTAAATCCGGAACTACCTCGCCTCTTCCAATGATATCTCTACTTTTGGATTCTCTAAAGAAAAGTCTCTCAAAAGGGAGGTCTTCTTGTCTGAAAACAGATTGGGGGAGCATCCAGCAGGGGGTTCCAGACTCATAAGCTTTTCTGCGTATTGCAGCACATCTAGGATATCCAACATTACCTCCAGCAAAAAGTAGCAGTTTGTCACATCTTGGTATTGGCTCTTCCGCTAATGGATTTACAGTAAAATGATCTACACCAAAAATATCACAAAGCTGCCTAGTAGCGAGGTATAGTAAGTCATCTCCCACATTTCCTATCCCGTCCACTATACCAACTCGTAAACCACGGAGTTCGTCGAATATTGGTGCAAACAATTCTTCGCTTAACAGTCTCATTTCGAGTAACCGCCCGCTTCAAAATCGCTTTGGTGTAAGAAGTATATTAATTTTTTATGCTCTTCATTTAATTCAAGGTCAACATCGTCGGACTTATTATTGTGTGGAAAATCGTACTCGTCATTAAAAAGTGATAAGTCTTTAAGCTCTTGTTCAATATTTTCGACCTTTATCAGTTTGTCATACCTGTACACTTTGCTAACAGGGAATTGTATTAATTGTTTCGAGTGTCTAAGCAGCCATCCGTCAAAGCTGAGTCCGTCGTCATACTTTAGAGCGTGCTTCCACTGGCTAACCGCCCTAGAGTAAGGATTTCTTATTGGTAGTATTTTAGTATATCCTGTTGCACGTTTTGGAAACCAGTTCGTGTGACCTAGAGAGGGTTCGTGTTCAGGCTCAAGAACGTCGTTTTCTAAATAAGGAACTGGCCCCTGTGCAAAAACAAATCTTTCTTTTCCAAATATCTTATTGCTTGTAAGATAATCAGCTAGTGATGAACTGTAATTTTTGAATGGTTGCCATACTAATATCTTCCTATTGTTATTAATTAACATTGTCTTCTTTCCAATTAGGTCTAAATCTTTCTATATATGAATCCTCTGGCTTTGGCGGTGGAGGTTTGAATACTGAATAATCTTTGTTGACAATTCTTTGTAATAGTCCAATCCTATAACTAATCGGTCTAGAACCATTAAGGTGAACAAAATAAGCGTCGTCTATCTTGCTCCAAAAATCTGCATCAATAAATTCTAAATTATATCTCCAGTCTATTATTTCAAATTCGTCGTCTTCTAAATTTAGCAGTAGGTAGTCTTGATCAAAGCACCACCGTTTTGGGTAGGGAAACAATGGCTGTGAATATCTGTCTGCTAGCTTCTTTGGAAATAGCATGACACCGCCGTTTGGTTGTATATCCCTGTTATTCTTGGCTAGGTGTGGGTATTCTTCTAGAGCTTTACCTCTTTCCGCTTTTAATCCTTTAAAAAGTAAATTGTAAGAAGACTTAATTATGTCCCACTCATCAACAAAACAGATTTTATCTGATGCTAGGTTTTCATATATATTTGGAGCGTCTTGTTTTATAACTATGTCGCAATCAAGGTACAGTGTGTGTTCGTATTTTTCAATAACCTGTTTTAATCTATACTTATTAGACATAGGCCATTCTGGTGCTTTGTCTCCAGTCAGCTCTATGTAGTCAGCATTGCATTTTTTGGCGTATTGTAGTATATTATTTCTGGTGACATTCAGTTGGTCCATCGCCTCTGTGTTCGCAGGGATTACACATATTGCTAGATCCGAACGTTTTGTGGGTAAGCGATCATTTATTTTAATTGGGCAAGTTAGTTCCTCCACCACTGATGCTCCTCTGGGCAGATTACAAACTTATTTGTTTTTCTTCTTATCAGTACGGCTTCTGCTATTTCGCTCTCTATAAAAAACTTTGCGTCAGACTGTGCAAAGATTTTAGACTTAAACGATGAAGATTCTTCTACGTGATTCTTGTCTCTCTTAGCTTCATCTTCTGTTGGAAACATTTTTAGGAACCCATACTTAATACCGTTACGTCTTAGCCAATCTTCTGTGATGGAGCGATACTTTTCCAGACGTGCGGTGACTATCCCTTTACACCTAGTTTTAGGTATTCTGTGATAGAGAGGTTCTACATTTTTTACATAATCAATATACTTGTCTTCTTCTTTGCACACATCGTAAGGAACGTTTGGACAAAATATACCATCAAAATCTAGTAGTGCGTGTTCTATGTACGTACAATTAAATAAATTCCACTCTAGCAGGTGCGGTGGGGGTAGTTCTCTAGCAAAGAAATCTACTTTATGCTTTGCGGAAGGGTGGGCGTAGGCTACACAATAAAAAGCGTCTTCTTTAAATGTTAATTTAAAATTTTCAACTGCGGTGCCGGAGTACATTGTGTCATCAATAACTAGAAATTTACCCTCTTTACTTAAGAAGTCTTCCATTCTTCTTCCACCGAAGTTTGTTGCAGCGGATAGTATGCTAAGTTGGCCAGATCTGTTTACAGAATAAAGAGGTAGATTGAGCCAAAGGGCGACCATGCTTGCTGGCAACATGCCTGATCTCGGTATACCTATTATACCCTTGAGGTTTAGCTTTGCAATTTGTGGTAGCAGGAAATCTTTGCAGTCTTGTATTAACTTTGCTGTTGTAATGTATTCACCGGCTAAGAATTTTCTTTTTTCTTCTTCTTTTCTTTTGTGTTTTTTATCACAGTCAACTTTATACCTAGCTCTCTCTTCCTCGCTAGCCTTTTGACACCACTGCCAGTTTGGTGGATCATATGTCATTTCCTGTTTAAAGTATTCGCAGTAGCCTGATCGTGGGCACTGGCATTCTTCTATATCCTTCATTGTCTATCCTTATACAAATGCTGAAAATGCTGCTCCTAGTTCCATGACTACTTTGTGATCAGCTTTATTTGGTGATCCAGAGCTACCGTCACCTTTAGGTAAATCAGCAGGGGAGTCATCGCCAGTCCCGGCTGTGTCGTAAATATATTTAAGTGTTAATTGATGTGCTTGACCCATGCTTCCACCGGCTTTTGCTGTTATCAAATAAACATATGTAGATTGAATCGTGCTGCTAGCTCCAGCTCCGGCTACTCTTTTCTCTACGTAAACAAACTGACCTACCTTTGCATTACTAGCGTCCTCATCGGTGTCATAGGTAACCGTGTAGTTAGGGCCAGAACCGCTAACACCACCATCATTATTGAGGGTTAGGGCACTTATGATTACAACATGATTCCTTAAGTTCCTAGCCATTAGTCTGGTAAGTCCTGTCCTACTATAAATCCATCAAATGTTTTACCGTTGGAGTGCGTGCAAAGAAAACCGTAAACGTCGGTGTGATTTACGTTTGTAGTAATTACGGGTTGAATACCTGCCGCCCATCTTAGTGTGGCTGCTTCGTTTTTAGTCCCGTCATGACCTGAAGCTCTAACAACGTTCCAAGCGGTGCTATCAAAATCTCTTGCGGAGCTATCTTGTGTTACTCTGACTATTATTTTTTGCCCCACCCTGTTGGCATTTAAGAATTGTACTCTAGTAACATTTGTTGTTAATTCAAGATTGTGAAAATCACCACTGGCCCAGTCTACAGTAAGTTCTGCACCATGCTGAACAGGGGCGTCAACAATTGGTGACTCGCCAATATCTCTAATTGCATTTCCAGAGGAAATTATTAGATTGTTCGATGCGGTTCCGCTAGCCGCATTGCGGATAATATCAGCCGCATGGTTTGTGCCGCTAGCTGCGAGTCGGATTATATCTGCGGCGTGGTTTGTACCGCTAGATGCAAGCCGAATTATATCTGCGGCGTGGTTGACACCGCTAGCTGATTCTGCTCTAAGCTCTACTAGCACGGCTGTGCCACTTGCAGAGTTACGGATGATATCTGCGGCATGGTTTGTGCCGCTAGCTGCGAGACGGATTATATCGTTTGCGTGGTTAACCCCGCTGGCGGAGTTAGCTTGAATATTAGCATCACTTCCGTCTCCGCCGCCACCACCAACGGCAGAGCCATTAAATTTAAGAGTACCACCCTCGTTATAAAGAGTGTTAGACGTAGATGTAGGAACGTAATCTCCTAGATATACTCCACTAACAGATAGCCCACTAGCATGAACAGTACCTCTGTGATCAACCTGAAGTAGGGTGTGTGATCCAGAAGCGGCGAGCATCAAATCTCCTTCGCTTCCGATTGGGGCTTCTATAAACAGGGATGAATCTGCTGGGTCTTTTGCGTATATTTGTAAACAACCAGAACCGGCAGCGTTTACTAACAAGTCTGCCTGACCAATAGCAAGATGTTTTTCCTCCATGTCGGACTTGATGATAGTACCACCTGCTCCGGTAGTTGAAGGCTCATCATTCGCAATATAAAGCATATTACTTGCGTCAGCAGCGTTATATCCAGCTTCAAACCCAAGGTAAAGACAATAGTGAGCGGACGCTCCATGACCTACTCGATTACCTGCTGAAGCACCAAGACCAACTGACCCATAATTATCAAGCACATTAGAGCTGGTTCCAGCCATCGCAGAAGAGCCAATTCCAATAACATAAGTCTCTTTGCTGCTAGCATCTCCAATATAGTTACCAGCATTCGCACCAATGAAGATACCCTGATCAGTATGAGCTAGCCTGCCAGCCTTGTATCCAATCTTAACATTAGAATTTCCAGCAATACTAGCAGTTGATTCAGCAACTTCATAACCTATGTATACGTTATAGTCATCTTCTGTCATTCCGTCGCCAGCTTTGTAGCCAATAGCAACATTTGAGTGTCCAACAGTCAGATCGTCTAACGCAAGATTACCAATAGCTACATTGTAATCACCTTGAGTAATAGAATCTAAGGCTGTTACGCCTACGGCTGTATTATGTTGAGCTGCGTTAGTTGTAGAGCTTGGGTCATTGCCAAGAAATATAGAGTTATTTTCTACTAAGCAGTCTGAAAGGTCATTTATAGATGATGCTCCGCCACCACCAATGGCAGAACCGTCCCATTTTAATGTTCCCCCCTCATTGTATAACATATGGTGAGTGACAGGAGGAGCACCTCCAGAAATCATTATTCCGCTGACAGACATTCCACTAGCTTGGATAAACTTGGTGGTGCTGTCTCCAACGTTAGTTTTAATATTCAACCCACTAGCAGCAAAACCAGAGCGAAGTTCTGCAAATGCCTGTGTGCCACTAGCAGATTCTATCCTAAGCTCTGTTAGAACGGCGGTTCCACTAGCCGCATTGCGAATTATATCTGCGGCATGGTTCACCCCGCTGGCAGATTCTATCCTAAGCTCTGCTAGGACAGCCGTACCACTCGCTGAGTTACGGATAATGTCTGCCGCATGGTTTGTTCCGCTGGTAGCAAGCCGGATTATGTCGGCAGCGTGGTTTACACCGCTCGCTGACTCTATCCTAAGCTCTGCTAGTACGGCAGTACCACTAGCTGCATTGCGAATGATATCGGCTGCGTGGTTCGTACCACTGGCTGAATTGCGTATGATATCTGCGGCATGGTTCACCCCGCTGGCGGATTCTATCCTAAGCTCTGCTAGTACCGCAGTGCCGCTGGCTGAATTGCGAATGATGTCATTTGCGTGGTTAACCCCACTGGCAGAGTTGGCTTGAATATTAGCATCGGTTCCATCTCCACCACCACCAGCAGCTACGGCAGATCCGTTAAACTTGAGCGTGCCACCATCGTTATAAAGTCTGTTTGCGGTTGAAGCAGGTACGTGATTTACTAACTCAACGCCGCTAGCTGTTAATCCACTAGCAAGTATTTGGCCTAGTTTTGCTCTGTCGTCCGTAACGGCAGATCCATGAACAGCAATTATACCAGCAGAATATCTTTTAAGGTTAGTATCTGAGCCATCTTCTGCTTCACCGACAGAACTGCTAGACCAGCCAATGTATGCGGCATTATTAACTTGGAGACGATCATCTCCCAATATTATTCTATTACGTCCACCAGCCGTAAACGATATCTGTTGATCACTAATTTTTTCGTAAAAACCAACACGCTTGTTACTAGACCCCGTAAAACAAAGCGTTGGAGCGGAAGTGCCTCCTCCTCCGGGTAAGAATACCTGACCACTAGCAGAAGTGATATCACCACTAGTTAAAATATCTCCTTGGCTAGATATCTCAGTCTTAACCGTACCGGCACTATCTTGCCACTCGGTTAGATTCGCAGACTGAGCAGATTTCCCTTTTATTACCACCGCTTTATAAGCAGGATTGAACGAATATGCGGTAAACCCCCTATCAAAGTGAGGCACATGATTTCCAATCTCACCACCAGCACTGGATTTTGAATCAAAGACCTCGCTGGTTTGAACATAAATTTTAGTTCTATTATAACTTCTTATTGTTTGTATATTATTGTCTACAAATATCTCATGGTTTCCACCATTTGTTGTCATGGTAATTCCAGAGCAGTTCGTAATTGCACTACTTGTAGAACCGTCAAGTATTATACCTCTGTTGGCACTAGCGTATGTAAAGTGATCGCCACTAGTTAGAACTCCGTCATCTCCGAAGAAC
>CESB01052937.1_pt1 | contig 21025 bp, 22 predicted proteins | sample 531071 | NCBI WGS metagenome assembly CESB01 (sample SAMEA2621259, study PRJEB7988) | marine metagenome | biome: marine biome (ENVO:00000447); feature: surface water layer (ENVO:00002042); material: "saline water (ENVO:00002010), including plankton (ENVO:xxxxxxxx)" | depth 5 m | reverse complement strand
GGAGGTTGCCTTTGCTTTTTTCTGAACCAATTGGCGGTAGCGCATCGCGTCATGCATAGCCAGGATGTATCGATGATCCCTTACTGATCCGAGTTCTTCGGGAGTAAAGCCATAATATTCTCCTGCCTCCGCAATACCCTTTTTGATAACTTCACCCTTATTGGGATCCACAATCTCAGGGAGCTTTTGCGATAGCAATTGCGCCTGGTTCATTGTGTACTCTTGCAAACGAGCTTCGTGAGCAGCGTTTTGCTGCGTCTTGAAATCGTTCACTTGAGCGACTTTGGCGTCGTAGGATTTTTTGCTCTCGTCGTATTTAAGCTTTTCCTGCATGTAAGCAATCGGGTCGCTATCAAACAGGTCGGCAGACGGTGGAACAGGCTCCTGCAAGCCTTGGTCTTTCGCTTGGTTAAAGAAATCCAACATTTGTTGGCGTTGCTGATTAAGTTGCTCAAAATCACTTTTGTAGTTTTTTTCTACGGTTGCGATTTCTTGCATCTTTCTTTGGATATAATCTTGACCAGCGTTATCCCGCTTTAGTTCCCCCAAGGTCTTCTTTCTCATTTCACCGTCAGATTTGTATTCAATCACAGTGTCATCAGAAAGCTCTAAAGAAACGTCGGTGCCTTTATCTTCAATATCCTCATCATCTGCCTCGAACTCCAGCAAATCACTGTCGTCGTCGGCTTCTTCTACTTCCACTTCTTCCGGCTCGTTAGTCGGCTCAATCTCTTCTTGAGGTGTATCCTCGATTACTTGCTCGGTTTTAGTTTCTTCTTCAACAGGGGTATCTGGTACTTGTAAAATTTGTTCCAGAACTTCTGTCATTTGATTAGTCGCTTCTGCCACGGTACTAACTCTTTCTATATTGTAGGAGCGTCTCTGCCGTCACGACGGCGTCGAGGTGCGCTTCCATTTGGTTAACGGCTCGCAGAATTGCATGAGCCTCCTCACGCCGCTCGATCTCGTCGGCGGCACTGTTTGCAAAAACCTCTTTTTGGTTTTCGCGAACCTCTTTCAGTAATGTCTGAAACGTAGCATTTTTCTGTAAAAATTTTGCGTCGTCAGCTTTGATATTACTGTTGTCCATTATTCATTCCCTGTTGTGCGATACCGGCAACGGTCCGCATTTTGTCTTGCTCAGCTTTTATGGCTGCCACGTCCACTGTCGCGCCGTACTGGCCGGCAATCTTAGCTGCGTTGACCATCAAGTCCTGGGCCATTTTATCGCGCTCACGATCGTCCTGGGCGGTTGCCTTGGCTGCTTCTAACTGTAGCTTTGCCATGTCGGTGCCGGCTTTTGTTTGCGCTTTCATTTGCTCAGCCTGGAGATAAGCCGCGTTTGGATCCTGTTGTTGCTGAGCCATCGCCTGTTGTTGCTGTTGTTGTTGCGCCAGCATTTGTTGCTCGATTTCTTGGTTTATCGGCGCGAAGTATCTGTCGCTGTTTCTGACGCCGTTGACGGCCAATATATCCGCCAGGGAGTTCCTAATGTTCGTCAGGCTCACCAAACCGTTTTGTGCGCCATACTGCGCGTAGACTTGCATCTGCAACTGTAGGGCTTGCTGGAGAGCTGCTACGCGCTCATCCTCGCGTCCTGTTCCTAGTCCGACGTTAATGCTGACGTCGTAGTTTAAATCAAATGTTGTTGGATCGACAGGAACAAACACTCCGTTGAGCTTCATAATTTTTTCTTCATCAAAATTTTTGTGTGTCAGCTCCAACAATAACTTAAACAGATCCTTAAAGCCTTCCGCAATATTTCTGCACATCACTTCGACTTGGCCGGCAGCCGCTTCAACAGCCGCTGTAACTGCGCTTTTTGTTGTCGATTGGAGCGCGTCAGGATTAAGCGCAATATTTTGACTTACACCAGATTTAGCCTCAACCATTTTATCCAGGTAGGTTAGGGCGCTTAGCGTTTGACCGGCAACAAAAGGCACTGACATATCCTGCACCTGTCCAGGCGCATTCATTCTTATTAGTCCTCCTATCTCATTGTTAAGGAGGTCCTCGACGGCGACCTGACCGTTGACGAAGCCTATCCTGGGCGAGTTAGTCAACGCGACGTTATCTAGTATTCCGCGTAAAACGCTGGTTGCCGCGTCCTGGTCGTCGCATAACTTTTCTGCCAGGGAATGGCCGTAAAAACTGTGCGGCTCCGGATCGACTTCAATTTTAACTAATGGAACGCGCTCGCAGGGCTCGTAATCCATCAGCTTGTAAGACGTGCCTCCCATAACAAATTTATGCAGTACGGGTACGCCGGTGCCGTCAACATCCAGGCGCATGTACGCCTCCGTGATTAACACGTTTTTCATTGCCGGATCTAAGGCATTTTCATCGTCGTCGTTGTTATTGTTATAACCGCGTCGCTGGGTTTTTTCTTCCTGGAGAACGCCGGTGTCACTGTCAAAACTATCCAGGTCGTAAACAATCTCAGGATCAAAACCCATCTCCACAACGTCGCCAGCTCTCATCTCAGTGCGGTGGGCGACCACATAGGCACTATCAATATCTTTGGCTTCTCTACTAATGAAGAACTCCTCACTAGGAACGCTCTCCAAGCAAAGCTCGCCTTTTGTTTCTGTTCGCTGAATTTTGACGCTGAAATAAGGCGCGTCGTCTTCCTCGTTCATTTCCGACGATTGCTCTAATACTTCGACGCCTGGCTCGTTAACCAGCAAGGTCAGCTCGTCAGCCGTCAGGTCAGTAAACATATGAATTTTGGCTTTCGGATAAGTCTTGTAATACGCCTTCGCTATTCCTTGTTTCTTAACCAGGGCGTCGTGTATCAAATCGTTTAAAATTTTATAGCCGTTTAACCTTTGGAATTCGTGATGAATAAAATCTGTAGCTTGCTCGGCAATGGCTACGTCGTCCGGTCCTTTTGGCACGAATTCCACCGGCTTGTCGGTACTCATAAACACACGCAATATTGAGGGTTTTACGCTTTGGATCGTATCCCTGACCTTGCTGGAAACCACGCGGCTCCGGCCTTCCTCGTGACCCAGCGAAGTTTTCCCATCCATATACTCGGCGTTTTTAATTCTTATTTCGCTGATTTCCGTTTCCACGAAATCCACCGCATCTTCAACGGCGCTCGAAACAATGCTTTCAATTTCATCAAAAGTTTTTTCTCTTAGTTCCATGCTATTCCTTACCCGTATATTTTTGGATGGCAGTAGTGCCGGCGGCAGTTGAAAATAATGTGTTGAGTATTTTATCCACTAGAGTTCGATCACCCATGCGAGCTGCTTCATCGAGCAGGGTGGAAACAACCTGGTCACGCTCACGGCCCTGCAATGTTAAAATTTGACCGATCTGCTTGTTTAGGTTGCCCCTAGTGTTGCTGTATAAAATTTCGTCTATTAGTGCGTTAATTGGCGCGTCAAATAATGCGCGTTTACCTCTGCCTATTGCGCCCGGCACTTCGCCGGTAGCATCATCAGTTAAATCAGACACTGATTTTTTAGCTTCAGTTCTAAAAGCAGTTTGAGAGCCGTCAATTGCTATTCGTTTTGTATTAGAAAATTCAGCTTCGGCCATTAAACGCCTGGTCACTTCCTGCGCGTTCTTTTTGCCTATTATCATTTCTAGCTTTTCTGCATTCCAGTTTTTGCCAAACTCTGCCCAGGCAGCCGCCGCGTCGTTTCTTGATGACCCCATCAAAGCGCCAATATATTCGCGAGCTCCAGCTTTAAATGCATCTCGCTCGGCGTCACTCATTTCAGCTAGTTTTGCTTTTAACCTTGCAGGGCTGATAGCCGATGCCTTGCCACCAGAAAATGCTTTCATCCCGTCTTCAATTGCACGATCTACGGAGCTGGCTTCGGCCCAACTAAGTCTTGCTTTTGTGTATCCATCGATAGCATCTAACTTGTCGTCAATTTTATTTAGAAAAACTCCTAGATTAGCTCCAACACCAGTTTCGCCAGCTCTGTAAGCTACATCCTTTGCGTCGTTCAGTTCGACCCTGACGTTGTGCAATTTTCTCGCTGATAAATTACCTTCCTCACCTAAATCACTAAGCAGCTCATTTAAGGCCGTTTTTGCTCTTCTTGATGCTTCGGTGGAAGTTTCTACGATTGCGTCTCTTATATCTTGAACATCAAATTTTTGTGTACTTGCTTTAGCCTTTTCATACATAGGGCTTATAACAGTATCTTTGTTTTGCTTGTTTGCTATCTCGGCTAAAAATCCAGCATCCGCCTCGCCAATATTTTTATTAAAATCAGCTTCGATACGAGCTCCTGCGTCGTCAGATCTTTTTATTATATTTCTTCTAAGCGTGTTGGATCCCTGGCCCTGGATGTTTGCTATACCGGAGGCTAAGCCTTGCGGAGCGCCCTCAACGTCAGCCAGCATACCTTCCGGACCTAAACTGTCTAAATACGCTTTTACGTCTGTTCCGCTGTCTTCGGCGTTCTTTACTTGCTTGGCAACCCTTCGAAGCGCTTGGCCCTGGTAGCCATCTTGAGCGCCACGACGAATGTTTTGATAAATATTCTTGATGCCCTCGGCAGTTCTGCCAGCAATTGGACCAGCTCCGCCAGCAACTCCGCCAATAGCAGGATTTAAATATCCCACATTTTCCATTCGGCTCATAAAACCGCCTTCGCCTTCGCCAAACTCAGGAGCTGATGCCAGGGCTGCGCCGGTGCCGGCGCCAGTAAGCATTTGCCGCATAGTCGAAGCGTTTTTCATTAAGTTTAAACCTTGCATGCCACCCAAGCCGATACCCATCATTGTACCAGCTCCGGATATTCGACCTTTTGCAAATTCTTCCGGCGCGGCATACTCATACATTTCATTTTTTTGTCGGACTAAATCTCTGTAATGGGCGTATGCTTCTTTTGCGCTTTGCAGATCTCTGTTTTTAATAAAATCACCGGCTGCCTTATAAGCACCGTAGATCTCGTCATCTAAATTAAATGCAGCTTCTGCTTTAAATCCCTGGCCCATAGCTTTTGTTTCGACAAGCTCTTTAACTATCGCTTCGTAGTTGTCTCGATATTTTTGTAATGCTTCAGCTTCTGCCGGTCTTATAGTTCCGGCTGCCTCTAACGCTTCTAGCTTCTTAGCGACTGCCGCCATGTCCGATGCTTTTGCGAATGTCATTTCCATTAGGCGGTTTCCTTATACTGTCGGCTCATTAAATATGCTAAGCTCTTCGTCGCTTACACTTATGCTGTTTTGAGGCCGTTGACTTTCCTCGATCACTCCGTTTTCGACCATCCAATCGATTACGCCTTCCATTGGATCTGCTAACGCAAAAATTTGTCGGTCACGCTCTGGAATAGTTTTAATTAAACCGCTCGCAAATTTTTTGTGTATCTCAGCAAATTTTAATTCATAATTTGCTAGTGCTTGCATCGTCTTAATTATAAGTTGGTTTCCGCCAGGTTTAGCTGCGATAGATGGAGCTGACGCTTTAAACAAATTCAAATCTGCGTCTGACATTGGACCGGATCCTGGTGGGCGCATTTCAGGAACCATAGCATTTATAAGAGCACCGGCGGCGGCGGCGTTTTCATCCCTATAATCTATACGAAAATTTTCAAACATAAATTGTGCAAGGCCGGCTTGAAAACCTGTTCCACCCTCAATACTGCCAAGAAGACTGTCTAAAATACCAAGTCTAGCTTGCTTGCTCTTCATGTTGACGTAGTTTTTGCCGTATTCGTTACTGGTTTGTAGTGCTAGTTTTGTTCTAATTTCACCGGCTGCGTCCGTTACGTTAGGATTTATTGGGCTTATATCTGTAGGCTGATTATCTCTGCCTACTGTGACTTCGTATGTTCCTAGCGGAACAATTTGACCAAATTGTTCTTTAATTTTATCCGCACTCATAATGGTTGTTTTACCTCTGAGCTGTTTTGCGGTTACTTGGGAAAGAACTTGCTGCAACAATGCTGGATTTTGCTCAACTAGCTTAGCCAGCTCCGGATCGACTGATCTTATGTATTCCAAGCTTTGGTTAGTCATACGCTTAGTTTTACGATCTTTAATGTCCTGGGCAGCCATAGCCATCATAGGCTGTAACTGTTGAGGATTTCCGCTCAACGACATAAGAGCAATTGCCAGGCGGTCAGAAGCGTCTGCATCCTTGCCTGTCACCGCGTCTTTTAGTTTGCTAAACCCACCGCCGACAGTTTTGCCCAACATGCTAAATAAAGGGTTTTTGTCCATTCCCGAAGATTGCTGATTGCCTGGCATTTGGCTGTTTTGTGGGCCCAACAAAGGGGATGCGTTCAACGGTTGGTTTTGCATTGCAAGCTCCATAAATTTTTGCGCGTTTTTTCTGTGGTCGCCCATGCCGGCAACTTTTTCAGCGACAGTGCCAGGCATGCCCCCAGCTCGCTCGTCAGTCATGTCAAAATTATTTACACCGCCAGTATTAATCGCTGAGTATATTTGCTTTAATCCCATCCCAGGCTGAATTCCGACTGCTTTCAAATATTGATATATTCCGGCGCCAGGACCGAGCTGCGTGGAAATAGCTTGCGGACGTGTTTCAAAACTTACGCCGTACTGATTTGCCTGGGGCTCTCCAAATTGAATAAATCCTCGATGCTGACCATATTGCGTTTCCAAGCCTTGAGATAATGGATCAAATGTTCCACTAGTCTCATAACTAATCGCCGTCGCAAGATCGATCGGATTAATGCCAAGCGCTTTGGCCGTAGAGTATATGCCGGAGGCTATATCCATTAGCCGACCGGTATCGCCGCTGCTTGTGGACCCATAATGTATTTAAGAGCTCCTAACGTTCCCAAAAGTCCTGGGTTTTGTGTGTTAGTCGTTCCATACGGTTTCGGAGACGCTCCAAGAGCCGCCAGGGGCACGTTTAAGCTGTTCATGGGTGATTGTGCATAATTAGCAAAATCGTTCCTGGCGGCGTCTATAAGCGCCTGTTGTAAGCTTTGCTGGAGCAATCCTTGCTGCGCCATATCCTGGTTTAAAACTCTGCCAGTATTAAATGCCTGGTTAGCCATGCCACCAAGCTGACTAGCAGCGCCCAGGCGAGCTGAACGATCCGCCATAGCGTTTGCCATAGACGTGTTGTAACCCTGCATTCTCATGTTGCCTAACTGGTTCGCCGCCATGCGACCGAATTCCGCGTTGGTCACACCCTCGGCCACGCCTTGCCTGGATCCGCCGTATGCGCCGGCTCCCTGGGCTTGAGCCCCCAGGTTGTTTATGGCCATTTGCCTTTGACGCTCAATGTCTTGAGCTGTGTTGTCGATGACTTGCTGTTGATACGGGTTATTGAACGCTCCGACGTTAAGCGGACCGCCCATCGCCTGGTTAGTAAAATCCATTGCACCGCCCAAGCCTTGAGCTGCCGCCTGGTTTACGTTTGTTGGTTGTTGCGCCTGACCACCGCCTTTTCCGCCTTGCCCTGCCATTTTATATCTCCTTCGCTTTGCGCGATAAACGTATCTGGTACTTATAAATTTTTCCTACTAAACGACTGAACGGTTCGCCTACAAGCTTAATCGTTTTCCCGACATAATTAGGTTTGTATTTTTCTGGTTGCATGCAGTGCGCCATTTCTTCGGCCCAGGCTTTAACAATTGGCCACATTACCGACCTAAGAGTTTTAGCAAGCAAAGTGTTTTTCTGTATGTAATTTGCGGTCGGGATCCCCCACAAGTGATAACCCTGGATAAGGGCAGGGTCCTCTCTTAAAACCTTTACGCCGTAGCGACGATCCAGTTTCCAAATTTCTTTCGGTAAGTATCCCATTTTACAATAAGCGGAGCACATAACGGTGCCGTCTTTGGCCACGCCCTTAACATCGTCCACAACCTGATCTTTCATGTTAGAGACGTCGCTTCTTATTTGGCCAACGTGTTCACCAAAAGTCATATCAAACGGATTTTTGTTTTTTATAGTTAGTCCTATTTCATCAGCTTTTGCAGGAGAAATAGTATTTCCACCGTAACCAATGGCATAGACGCCGCCTCTGTCATCTTGCCCATAATTTAAAATATTGTCTCCAGCGTCTTGAGCTGCTTTAGCATAATTCATTTTTTGTCGGGCCATATGGTCCGCCATAAAGTCAGCCCTTTCTTGGCCAACTCCACCGCTGTTACTGCCGCCCATGATAGGCTGACCATTCATTCCAACTGGCGTCGTGTTTTGGTAGCCAATACCGCTGACATTTCCAGCGTTAATGCCAGTCGTTCCCGTAAACGGATTAATAAAAAAGCTATCAATATAAGATGCCTGTCCTGGGCGATCTTCTCTAAATTCACCGGTGATTGCGTCAAAAACAGGTTTTGCGCTGTAACCAGTTACGCCGCCATAATTTGTAGGAGTTGGCAGTCCGCCGGTTATATCCGTTCCAGTTGGTGCATCCAGGCCAAAAGCACTAGCCGCGTTGGCCGTATTTAAAAAACTTGAATTTTGCATAGGCGTAAAAGCAGCAACGGTTGGCCCGTATGACATGGGAACAGCTCCAATGCGACTTATTCTGTCAGCCTGGTTTAAATTTCGTCGCGCTGCATCCTCAAGCCAATAAGGTATCTCTTGAGAAGTAGTTGAACCGCCTTTACCCATTTTTAAATCTCCTTAACGTATGATGAATGCATAGGTTTCCACCCATGCCTCGCTAACGGTTTTTTCCATCCAAATCGTCCAGTCATGTTGAGTGCGGTACAATTTTGGTCTTTTGCCCACCTTACCACGTCTTCATGCATGCTTAAAATTTCTGTGAGATCGCCGCCTCCAAGAAAAATATTTAACACTTTCATTTTTGGATAATTTATTATTTCGGTAACCAAGCAGCTTTTTTCTGCCGGCCACAATTGCATCGTTCCTTTGTAAAGGCCCTCGTAAATATCAATTATATCGTGGGTGCCGCCAGTGTATTCCAGGGCCGCCTCGATGTAAGGTTTGCACCGCTCGAATTCCTGGGTGCCTAAAAAGTTGATAGCGCTACTCTCTTCCATATTGCTGTGCTTCCGTCGTGATCTGCCGTGCAGACATAAATGTAATTGGCATCCCAAGCTATCATCCCAGCTTTGTTGCCGGCTGCTCCAGTGCTCGATGATGGTGTTGCCTGTTTTGTTGCAACCTGGCGAAAAGCGCCACTAGCTGAAACGACTGGATATCCTTTTGTGTCATCCCAAAGAAAAATGCCATTATCGGCAGGAATATCTCCGCTCGATTTAAAAAATAACTTACCTAAATTACGTTGTAAAAAAAGGTTAAGCTCTCGGCCCCATTGACGAATATCTGATCCTATAACCGGCGGCGTGACTGGCATTACCTACGCCCTCCAGCTTTTGTTTCTAGACGCATTGTTCCGACGCGCCATTTGGCTGCTCGATCGCCCTCAACTCTCATTCTCATTTGTCTACCAGTAAATCTTAATGACGTTGGATTGCTTGGGTTGTATGGCCCGTGCGTCGTCTCGGTGTCATTTGGGTAAAATCTGGTTTTGAATTTTAGATCAACGTCGCCCTGGGTTTTTTCATCTGGAATTACTGAAGTAATTTTTGAAATTACGTCTCCGTTAGAAATTGATATCGGTCCGGTTTCGCAAAATACAGATCCTGCATCATAATTCAGACCCTGTTCGTGGTTAAAAATTGTCACGGGCTCAATCACATTTACAGTTCCGCCCATGCCTGAGTGGTTTCCGCAATAAAAATACAAGGTAGAAGGTGTGCTATCTGTAACGGTTATTTCAGTGTAGCTAGGAGTAGATCCTGGCGAGCCTGTTGTTGTTACGTTTGTTGAATAAACTGAACCACCGCCATGAGTACCGTTTGACGTTGTAGAAAACAGAAACGGATGATTGATATTGGAATTGTCTGCCTGGCTAAATCGATAAGTATTACCCTTTCTAAGGGTAAGTGTAGGAGCTGCTCCAGAGTGATCTGATATAAAATATTTATTGCCGCCGCCGCTTGCTGCCACAGTTACGTCATATGTAATTGTCTCAGCATTTTCACCACCCATAATAGGCGTTCTAAAAATACCCCTGGAAACTCCACCAGTCCTGGATAGATTTCCGATAAGCCAGTGATTTTCCAGCAAATCAAAAGCAACGTATCTATCAATTTCTAAACTATTTGCGGACGGGTAAAACCACCAGACCTCACTAAATTCTGTATTGCTAAACGCCCAAATTTTTGATTGTTGGTTTACGTTTATATCGTCAAAAACGTAGTCGTGAACCTCGCAAGGCAATTCTCTTACGGAGTTACCGTCAAAAGTAAAAAATCCTTTTTGCCCCATCCAAAAAGCGCCCATGTCAGTGTCTACAGCCGACATACGCGAAACTGCTCCGCATGATGTGCCAACCCTCGACGTAGAGTAGACATACGGCAAACCTATATAACGCATAGCGTGACAGTCTGTATCTGTAATGATTATTGTCTGGCCTTTGGTTCTGAGGCCCTGCATAATTTGGCCTGACGTTTGCAGCAAAATATCACCAGCTTCGTTAGTCGCTGCCGCCACCCAGGTACTCAGGTCTTCCTTGTCACTCCACTGCACTTTACGCGGATTTCCACCAGCGCCCAGGCAAAAAACGAACCGTTCTTCGGTAACGACTAAGCCTAGGTTGTTTGTCGGAGCTCCGGCAACAACGGCGGCGACGCTAGAAGATCCCAGGCTCCATTGGACTAAATTTCCGGTTGCTGAGTGAACCCCACAGAGCGTTTCCCCGAAGTTATCAAGTGACCAGGACGTCGCCTCAGAATAAGTACCAGTAGACGGTCTTTGTGTGCCAAAATAGCCAGTTCCGTAAAAACCACCGCCATACCCTAGATTAAGCCCTGCATCTTCACGGCCAGTAGCCATCGATGACGGAGTTATGTCGTAGGTTGTTCCGGATCCTGTCATTGCAGTTAATTCGTTATAGCTGCCAGCCGCAAAATAACTTGTGCCGTTATTGCTTTCCCAGGCGTGAGCGCCTCTTATTGGGTTTGTACAAAATCCATACTTAAAAGATTGCCAGCCGCCAATAGGACGTAAGGATCCATCTCGCCACCTGACTAAGCTTCCGTCACGCCACCTGTTCGATGCATCAAATTCAGTGCCGTTTCTGTAAAACCCTGCTTTTAAATCAATCGGTATTAAAGGCATATTATTTCCAATGCGCGGCAGATAATTGCATAATTGCTGACCCCGAAACAATATTACTAGCAGGGTTATTTTGAACACAGTTATAATTTGTTGTGCCTGATGCAGTTCCCTCGTCATCCCAGCAAAAATGATTTGTGGCACTTTCTAAATCAACTTGTTGTATCGTGTCAGAATTGCTCACTGTAACTGATGCGGCAGGGTTAGTATCTTCCGTTATTCCAGAGCCAATAGTCACGCCATTATACTGAGTTGAAAGTGAAATGGTTTTTGAAAAGCTTGTATTGTCGGTATTTTGCGCTGTAGCTGTCGCTGTAGGTGTGGAGCTATTGTATCCAGTTATTTCCCATACATGGGTGACCGATCTTCCGCTGCCGCCATTCCCAGTAATTTGCGTAGAACCAGAAGCAGATGTGACCAAATAATAAACTGCCGATGTAAGTCCTGCCGCCCAAACACCACCGGTTGGCGCTGTGTCCATTTTTGCGGCAAGCGTTGCGCTAACACCGCCCACATTTACATATGTGTTTCCACCCCCAGCAAGTTGACAGGTAACAACAACCAACTTTGAACCAGAACTTAGAGTAACGTTACCAGTTGGGAAGCCATTGCCAGTTGTTAGTGTGCGCCCTTTGTAGGTTGCGACAGGTGCAGTAGCTGAAACCCCATAATACTCGTTAAAAGCATTTTGAGCGCCAGAACCCTTTGCAATCATATCACGAATGTCAGCATCGTTTATTGCGGCTTGGGATCCGCTGCCGCCACCAGCTTCAACGTGGATTTGGTTTATTGTTATCTGGCCGCTACCTGGCAGAGGCATTTTTAAGTTCCTCTATTTCTGCTTTTAAATCTTTTATTGCTTCGATTAACAGTCCAGTAAGCTGATCATATTGAACAGTTTTATATTCAACGCCTTCCTGACCAGTAAAAGCTAACTTTTTGCTTTCTACTGCGCTTGGCAAAACATTTTCTATTTCTTGTGCTATTACTCCGGCACTGTGCTTGCCATCGTCATTATAAGTAAACGTATAACCATTTATTTGCATTACTTTGTCTAATGCGTTGTCTATTTTATTGATGTCGTGCTTCAAGCGCTGATCTGAAATTGTTGTGGAGTAACCAATAATGTTTGCGTCAACGTGCAAATCACCGCCGTCAGTCAGCCGCATATCCTCTGCGCCAGCCGTATAAAAACGCATACCTACGTCAGTATCATAATGGATATAATCGTTTGAATTGCCGGTATATACATCCGTATTACTGCTAGAACGCATGTCTGTATTGAGAGTAAAAGTTAAATCATAGGGATCTGCATCTGTTCCGTCAGAAGTGTCAGTCCAGTTAATATCAATGCCGCCACCCTCAACAAATTTAATTTCTTTTCCGTCAGTTACAGAAACCTCTGTACCGTCGCCATCCTCAATGACAAAACTCTGAACAACGCTACCAGAAGTATTTAAACTGCTTAATAAATCTAGCTCTGGAGCTGTTACGCTACTGGAAACACCGTTTATTGTTACAGTGGTCAAATTTGGTGCTAACGTGCCCGACGTGCCGTTTGCAGCGTTAACTATTGTATCGAGGCATAAATTGATCTGGGACCCCCAGGTCCCCTCGCTACCCCCGATCGTGGGCTTAGTTATGCTAATAGCCATATTTTTTCCAATCTAAAAAAAACGTTTTTGCGTTAATTAAAAATACCATGCTACGTCACTTCCGTCCAAATTTCCTGGGGAACAAAAGGTGTTAACCAGCCCCTAATTTCAAATGGTTGATAGCTGTAAGTAAATTCACCAGTTACTGGTCGTAAAAATCTTCCGACAAAAAGTGTCGCCGCGTGTCCGGTATAAGTAAAAGTGCCAGGGGCAAAAGCTTCGCCAACACCTTTTAATGCATCCTGGCCAGTCAGCACAAAAGTACCTGTTTCCGCCGACATGTTCATAGCTTTTTTAAGATCTACACTTTGACCAGCAAGCGCAAAAGATCCGTTAGTTAAAACCATGCCAAAGCCAGTATCAAAAACTATATTTTGGCCTGTTAAGTTAAACGTTCCGTTATTAGCTATAATGCCAAAGCCATAATCTAAATCAACATTGTGACCAGTTAGAGTAAATGACCCTGCGGTAAAATTAGATGGACGCCCTGCACTCAAGCCAACAGATTGTCCACTAAGCGTAAATGTTCCATTTGGAAATACGTCAGTAATAAGCTTGGCTGCACCTTGCATCGAAAGCGTAAACGTGCCGCTTGTCACTTGCATTGTGTGCGCTTCGTTAGCCGTTGGTGCGCCTAGCGCTGTAGAGCCTATGGGGGAAAAGCCTAGCATTTACGGTTTTTCTCCTAAATCTGGCTCACCTTCTAATATCTCAAACTCCACCCATTTTTGATTATCCTCATCCCAATAAACTAAGGCGTTGTCTGGCATTGGAACTGGCGCTGCCCACTTGCAAGTTTCTTCGTTTAAAGACCAAGATGGAAAAGGTTTTATAGCAATAAACGCATCTTTATCTGCATCATAAGTGCCACCTATCATCGCGTAGTTTTTTCTAAAATTATAATTCCAACTTGTTTGCTTCCAGACCGTATCTTGACCAAACATATCTTTTAAAAAAACAATGCCAACAGCTTCGCTTTCATTTCCGTCTGCGCCTACAATGTCGTTATCATCTACCACAACAATGTCAGTGACTTCATTTCCGTCCAATTTTGCAAAGTGAGCCATCTATTGAAACCTATATTGGATGATGACAATGCCAGAGCCGCCATTTTTTGAGCCGCCATTTGTCCAAGCCGAACCACCGCCACCGCCCGTGTTTGATGCACCTGGGCCCACTTGGGTTGTATTAATTGCACCACCTGCGCCACCGCCCCCAGTTCCACCACTGGCAGGGCTTGGGGCATTGTAAGACCAAGTAACGCCTCCACCGCCTCCGCCTCTGTAAGCGCCAAAATGATAAGAGCCAGTTCCACCGTTACCGCCCAAATGAGTTCCTCTTGCGTGACCGTTTTGACCCGTAGCGCCAGCTCCACCGCCGCCGCCTCCTGCTAGTCTACGTCCAGTGCCTCCGTTGTGGCCTTGCCCACTTATTCCGCTTCCTCCTGAGTAGGTCAGGTTTGCACCAGTATCCATGCCTGCACCGCCTCCAGAGCCGCCACTTCCTGGCGTTGCTCCCCAGTTTTCGGTTGCTGCTCCACCGCCGCCGCCAGTTGATGTATAGCCATAAAATGAACTATTACCGCCGCTTCCACCTGTTGTTGTATTGTAGTTAGAATATCGCCCTGCGCCTCCACCACCAACTGTAACTGTATATGTCCCTGTTCCAACAGTCCCTGTTGAGCCGTATCTATATCCCCCTGCGCCTCCACCACCAACACCAGTTCCGCCGCCGCCCCCTGCAATAATTAAATATGTAACAGTGTTAGAGCCGCCAGAATTTCCTGAGTTTTGGATCCAAAAACTACCAGAGCTATAAAAATAATGAGTTCTATAATTGCCGCTTTGTGACACACTTCCACCAGTAGCGTAAACATATGCAGGGGAGCTAGTGCCATAAAACTGGCTCATACTTATTGTGCCGCTTGAAGGTACTCCTCCTGCTACGCCATAATATTCGCTAAGTGAGTGAGGCGTTGACCCTCCAAATTCAGATGCAATGTTGGCTAGTGATATTGCTCCACTGCTTTGTAACGTCATATTTAACCCTCAAGTATAGCTCTAAGCCGTTCTATTTCATCTTGCTGTTCTTTAATTGCTTCGATTAGCAAGCCAACTATATTTCCGTAATCTACTGCTTTAGTGCTTGTTGTTTCGCCTGTTGTTGGGTTTGTATCTTCAATATCCTTAACCACTTCTGGCAAAACTTTTTCAAGTTCTTGAGCAATTACACCAGTTCGAGGGCGGTCTGTTTCTATTTCAGTGTAATAAACACCACGCATCGCTTTGATTTTATCAATAGGATTATCAATAGTAACAATATCTTTTTTAAGCCGCTCATCTGAGTAGGCTGTAACGTTACCAGAAAATGTTACGTTACCACTGCCGTCCAATGTCATTCTGTTAGAGCCGCCACTATCTCTATGATAGAAAGCTGTATAATATTGCATATACCAAGAGTTAGAATGATATTGCAGTTTACCATGACTTTCACCAGACCATGTATTTGAACTTGACCTGATATCGCCTGTTGAACCAGAAATTGTTACTGCACCAGTTCCACCACCAAATGAAATAACACCTGATGTGCTGTCGGTTGCATCACTTCTGAGAAACTGAGATGCTTCTAGCCCATCTACTTGGTCAGCATTTATATTTAGCGCATCAATATCAGATTTTGTTTGATCAGCAGTTGCTGAAGCCTCAATTCCATTGAGCTTAGTGTGGTCAGCATCAGTAAACACATTGCTATCAGTAGCACTTTCCACAAGCGTTCTTATTTCAGCCGCAGTTTGGTCAGCCGTGGCGCTTGCCTCGATGCCGTCCAATTTAGTTCCGTCAGTGGCAAGATCTCTTCCGTCTACTGAACCGGAAACAGTAATATTACCGGTAACATCTAAACCGCCGGAAATAGCTTCTGCTTTTGTTGCCCCTGCTAATTGTAGCCTTTTAAAGTCATCAGCTATTACAGTAATGGAAACTTTTGCGCTGCCGCTAAGAGATAGCGCACTACCGCCACCGCTACTTTCGGATGGGGAACGTGTAAGGGTAGTCCCACTAGAAGCATATTGGCCCTGGCCTAGCTCCCAGCTACTTCCTTCTTCTATCAGATATTGGACAACATCGCCATTAGCTACTCCTGCATCAGCGAAAGATTGGAAGCCGGTTTCGGCACTGCCCAGGGTTATGGTTCCAGCCCCCGTACTGGAGGTTCCCATTTTTGCCCTATTGAATAGTTTTGCCATGCCGAGCTCCTACTATGTCAGCGTTAAGATACCGTTTGCTCCAATATCGATAGTGAAGGTATCACCGTCGTTTAGCGTGAGAGCTGATCCATAATCGTAATATCCGACAATTGGATCGGCAGGAGATGTTGGCGTATCGTTATAAACTATAACGTATCTAAAAGCTGCCACTGAACCGCCAGAAGCTGTCAAGACTTTATCGTCAGCGGACAATTTATAAGTACCGCCTGTTTGTGTGCTCGTTACGTTTGCTAATGTTCTGTCAGATAAATTGGTATAGCTGATCTGCGTTGTGTTTGCTAAAACACCGTTTCCGTCTGTGGCTATACTTGTTCCTGATGTTGGATCAGTAGCGCACAAAGCAATTTTGAACGTGTCAGCGTTCATGTCCATTGCATTAGCCAGGTTGACCACGAAGTCATTTACTTTAGTAAAACTTGCCATTTAATAGCTCCTTATTTTCATTCGACGGCCAGAACCGCCAGTTTTCGCTAACTCGTTTTCTTGGTTTAAAGTTTCCAGGGCAGACGTGTAGTACGCCCCCCAAACTGGGATCCGATTGTCCTCCATAAGATATGGAGCGGATTGTAAAAGCGAAGCATACAAGTAAACATCCGGATAATAAGTCAGGATCCAATTTGTTGTTATGCTATTGCTTAAACCCTCTATAGCTTCATAATAAAGCATCTCTATTGTGTAGTCCGCGTCGGGAGACGGAAACACCTCTATCGAGCCATCGATCATCGCGTAGTATGCCGGTTCCCCAGTAGCGTTACCAGCTTCTGCTCTTAACTTAGATATTTCATTTGTGCCGGCTAATTCTAAAACTTTAGTCTCCGCCGTATTTAAAGTCATTCTAACTGGCGAAAGAAAATCAATTGGTAAAGCTGTAAACTGATTATCTAACAATGCAGTTTTACGGGTTTCCATTCTCCAGTGCCTAATATCTCTATTCATTTTTGCTTCTGCTAAACGAATAAAAGTAGGTATGACGTTTGTTAAATCGTCACGATTTAAAAAATTTGCTATTTCTGTTTTTAGCTCGGTAAAATTTGATAGGCTCATTGCATTTTGCCCTCACGTCTAAAATATTGCTCCAGCTCCTTAAATACCGGCCTGGCAACATTAGCAGCTCCCGTAGCAACTCCCTTAACAACCGGTTTTGCAAAAGGAGCCAAAGATAACGCAGCATCGCCAGCGCCCACGGCGACTTGACCAACTTGGCCTAAAACACCAGGGATGCCGTTCATAGCGTAAGCGTCAGGTATATTCCTGGCAGCGTCGTAAGCGTCTTCCGCGCCCATTGCAGTGCCAACGCCTGGCATAAACGCTGCCGCATTCATTGCTTGGGTGGCTAATCGTGGGTTGCCAGTCCTACGCAAGACTTCGTCAAAAATACTATAACCTATCATGTTCTCCGTATTGCTGGCATCCATTGCCGCCTGGAGCTCGTCCTGGGAATATTTATAGCCAGGCGCTACGCCTCGGCCTCGGTTACGACCGGACAATTCCATGTTTGGCTCTCGCGGTGTTTTCATCTCAAAAGCTTCGCCGGCAACGCCCATAGTGTTGTCGTATTGGCGACGTATTTTTTGCTCCTGCAAGTTGGCGATTTTAGCTTTTAGGTTGTTTTCTAATTCACTCATTGCGCCCTCATGTTGTAATAAAGAGGGCTCTCAGGTGTGCCTGGTTGTGGATCCTGCATTGATAACGCACCCATAACACCACCACCGGCAAAGGGGAGGGACATAGCTCGTTTATTCATAATAAAATCAAATAGCACCTGATCCATTGTCGTGCCGCGTTTGGCAGCCGTCGTCGCCGCTCTATCACGCATAGCGCCCATAAACGTGGTTAAGCTGCTTGGGTCTACTCCGGTTTTCTTTGACGCGCCCATCCAAAGAGCTGCTTGCGTTTGCGGACCAGTTAGACCCAATTGCTGGCCAAGCTCGAACATAAAGTCCTCCATATGGCCATATTCGGCAGTATTGGGTTTTTGAGCCCAAACAATCGGATTATCCATCATTTCTTGAATAGGAATGACGCCGTCTTTCACGGCTTTTTTTGGATTAAATCCAGGGTTGCCGCTGGCATGTTTCTTAAAATATTTTTTAGACTTAGGATACTTGGCAATTAAATTTTCCATAAATTCTTTGCCGACTTCTGTACCGCCAGTAGCAAGCCAATTCGGATCCATCGATGCCATGCCAAAGTACCTGGTAAAATGCAGATCTGCCGCGATGTTTTTCTCGCTGCCTTTTAGCGACGCGGTAAAGCCTTTAGGTTTTGGATTTTCTGTAAAACTACCTTTTGACGGCGCAACACCTGGCTCGGCTAAGCCAGACCAAGCGCCCTGATTTTGACGCGCAACGATTAGCTCCTGCAATCCGCCGGTCTTATGACCGTAGCCTTTTTTTCTGGTTTTGGCCAAAGCTCGACCGTCAGCTATATTTTCGACGTCAGCTAGATCGCTCATGTACTTTTGGCCGGAGCTCATGTTGCTGTTACGAGGCACTGTCTGGTTATACATGCGCTCGCGGATAGCTGAAGCGTTGCCAATATTTGGCGGTACTTTAGAACCTGGTGAGGCAGCTCCTACAAGATCCAGGAATTCGTGCCACTGCCGCAAGCCTTCATCAGGGCCGTAACCAGTTACAAACCAGTCAAGAAGCTCCTCGGTGTTATACCAATCTTCGCCAACATCCAGGCCGGCGGAAATGTTTTCTAACATTGTTTTACGCATTTGATTATTTGGATCGCGCAAAGCAGCTAAAGATTTCTCAAGCCTGGGCGTTAATTTTGCCGGCTTATATCGCATAAGCGAAAATTCATTACGATTAGGTCCGGCACCCTTATACTCAGGCTTAGAGCCTGGCGGTTTGCCGAACAAACTTAATAATGCTTCTTGGCCTTGTTTTAGATATGCCACTTACCGCCTCACACTTTTTTTGCCGCTACACCCCCAGGCTTTACGGCGAACCTTAACTTTCGGTGTGCGCTTCTGACTAACAGTCCTAGCGCAATAATTATCTCCGCGTTTCGTACCAGGTCGAGAAATACGCCGGTGCGTTTTCCCTTTGCTATCCTTGTACGTTGTGCCGTCAGCATACTTTTTGCTGGCCGGTACTTTTTTTCTTTTTGCCGGCATTACTTTTTCTTCGGTGGCCGACCGCGTTTTGACCCATAGGTGCCTTTACCTTTTGGCATTACGCTCTCCTCTTAGTTTTCTTTTTGGTGGGTTTCTTTTTCGCCGTTTTGGCAGCGCGTTTGAATTGGGCGTCGGAAGGACGGCCCTTTTCACCTTTGCGCTTCATCCGTTCTCCAGAACCGGCTTTTATCCTGGCTCTCTTCTTCGCGATGTTCCTATAGAGCGACATAAAAAACCCCAAGTTAATCTTGCGATCAAATTAACATGAGCCAGGCTAAAATACCTAAATTCTATGCGATGCCCTGGATGTTGCGGCGGAGCTCGCCGCGAAACCGATTAAACGCGCCAGACATAGCCGTCGCGCCTTCACCGGAAAAAGTAAGCGCCAGGCTATCCGCGAGATCCGGCGAATTAAATCCGCGTTTCTTTAAATCCTGTTTACTTTCCGCTTTTATTTTTCCGGAGCTGGTAAACGTATAACGCAACGAGGTCAGCTCCGACAAAAGCTGACTATTCTTCGGGATCTTACACGACCGGTTTTCTAACCAGGCTTTTGTCTTAAACCAAAGCTCTGCGCGTAAATTTAAATAGGTTTCCTTCATGGACGGACTTTCGCTCACGTTGATAGCGCGAACCGGCACCCCAAGTTCATTAAGCCTGTCATAACATCCGGCCCCCTGGCCAATACTGTCGATCATTATTTCTAAGCTATCCTGCTCAAACGGCTCCAGGGCGTCATACTCAGCCTTCACACGGCCAACTGTCTGCATAAGGTCCAAGCCGCCCCAGGAGCGCATCTCAGTCACTACGGAGCCTCTACGCTTGCACAGAGCCGTTCTATCCCCTCCATACCTGGCCACGTCCAATGCCCAGACCATAGGCGTCTCAGGGCTCTCCTCGATGTCACGATGCTGCGCTGCCTCGACCAAATGAAACGGAATTATCGTGTCGTCGTCGGCCAGTGGAAATTCACCCATCACGCGCACCCTAAACGCGCTGGAATTCTCGCCGTAACGATCGCGCATCTCGTCGATAAACTCCTGGGCGACTAACGGGCTGTCCTGGCAGCTCCACGTCCTGGTCCACCAGCTCTTACGCATTCGGTTGTGGCTCTCAAAAAACGTACCACTCGAACGGGTAGGGTTCGACAGCATCAACGTCGTTGCGTTAACGGATGACATAGATCCTGCGCTGGCCTCAAATACGACCTCCGGAACTCCTGATGCCTCATCAATGACCAAAAGCACATTGTCGGAGTGCACTCCTGCTAGTGCCTCTCCGGCATTCTCAGCTCTCGCCGTCCGGCAAGAGATAAACGCTTCACTCGGCGCCGCTACAAGCTCTACACGATCAGATTTCACGTTGAGCAGCTCCTGGAGCTCCCTGGGCAATTCTCCTATCCAACGCTTTAGCTCAGCAAACATCGCGTCGAATAGCTGCGAGCTAGTAGGGGCCGTCACAACGACCTTGCAGGGAAATTTGAGCATCAAAAACCATAGCATTGACCAGGCCGCCGTTGTGCTCTTGCCACTGCCGTGACCCGAGCGGACACTGAGGCGTCTAGTAGGGGAGGCAACCTCTCGCAAAAATTCCGCCTGGTAGTCAAATGGCTCAACTCCAAGGATCTCCTGGACAAACCGCACCGGATCGTTTTGATACGTCTCGACAAACTCTTCCATAAAATTTTTAGTCGTCATTTTCGATAACCTTCGTGGCGTCCGGAACAGTTTTCATTTTTCGCAAAGCATCCAGGTGCATGTCGCCCAGGGAGATCGTGACCTCCGTCTGGCCGGCCTTTGTTCCGTACCTTGCCTGGTTCCAGGCTTGAGCAACAAATCGATGCTGGCCAGCCTTCTCCCTGGCAATCGCAACGTC
>CESB01139198.1_pt1 | contig 21028 bp, 19 predicted proteins | sample 531071 | NCBI WGS metagenome assembly CESB01 (sample SAMEA2621259, study PRJEB7988) | marine metagenome | biome: marine biome (ENVO:00000447); feature: surface water layer (ENVO:00002042); material: "saline water (ENVO:00002010), including plankton (ENVO:xxxxxxxx)" | depth 5 m | reverse complement strand
AATAGCTCAATTGGCTTGATTTATGCACTGAAAAAAATTTTATAAAAATATTTAGAAATTAAATACAATTTGACTTATAAATTAAATTGTTAAAAATTAGATTTAGATTGATATATTCTCTTTTGCACACATGTATCTTACATACTAATCAATTTATTAGTGAAGATTTAAAAAAAACTTTATGAACATATATGTAATAGTTGAGATAAAAACGAGAGAATTTATACCTAAGTTTTTGCTTTCATTAGAGGCAGCACTGAATAATCACGATATATATCTAGGGAATATAGATCAACTACTTGATAAAAATATTTTTAATCCAGGATTGCTTTATCACAAATCTTTAACCCCAACAAAGAAAAGACATTCGTTATTAAAAAAATTGAAAAGAAAAAAATTTGTTATTGCAAGTCTTGATGAGGAGCATGGAGGAATAAGTCCAAATGCTCAAAGTTATGTTAAAACTCGTTATGGTGAAAAAACAATCAAACTTGCTGATATGATATTCACTTGGGGTAAATTTGATTATGATAATTTATCAAACACTTATAAAAAATATAAAAAAAAATTTATCAATTCAGGAAATCCACGAGTAGATTTGTGGAGAGAAGATTTTCAAAAATATTATGGTAAAAGAAAAAAAGAGTATGTTTTAATTGCTTCAAATTATAATTTTTTATTTGGATATAAAACTTTGCTCCAACAGTATAGTCAAAAAAAAGAATTTGGTTATTTCAAACGAGGGATGCCTGAAAGATATTATTTCAATAGGGTTTCAAAAGAGGGAATTTTACTTGAACATTTAATATTTTCATTAAAGAATTTATCAAGAAAATTTAAATCAAAAAAATTTTTATTCCGACCTCACCCTGAAGAAAACATAGAAGCTTGGGAATATATATTTGATGATTGTAAAAATATTCAGGTTAAAAGACACAGAAGTTTATCAGAGGCATTAAATAAAGCTGAAATTGTTTTGCATAATGGTTGCACAAGTGGCCTTGAATCTGCATTAAGAAAAATACCAACCATTGCCTATATGCCCGCTGGAGATATGTCTACAGGCCATCCAATAGCCAACAAGGTTAGCAATATTGCCAAAACAGAAAAACAATTGATAAAAAAATTACAAAATATTTTTAGAAATAACAAAAAAAATCTTTTCAGCCAAGAGGCAAAAAAAGAGATAAAATATAGATATGAAAATCTTGGAAAATTACCTGCCTATAAAAAGATAGTTCAGTCATGGAATAAGTATGACAATCCAACATTAAACTTTGAAAACAGTAGCTTCGCTATTAATAAATTCTTTTTAACAAAAAGATTGAAAAAAAAATTAAGTTTAAGACCTTTCAAAAATTTTAAATTTGACCCCTTTACTAATTATGAAATTAGTGAAATTAAAAAAAAATTAACTAAAATTAACCCAAAATTTGAGAAAGTTTCTGTAGAAATAGTAGGAGATGATCTGTTAAAAATTTATCTAAATAATAAATAAATTTGAAAATTTCAATCAATGAAAAAACTTTTTGAAGTATTCAAAGTTCTGGACAGCCAACAAAAAAAAAATTTTTATTGGGTAAGTTTTTATAAATTATTGGAGGCAATTTTAGAAGTTATTAGTATAGGATCTATTTATCCACTTATATATTTAATTTTTAATGATGATTTATCTTTTTTTGAGGATCTTGATTTAATTAATTTTGAAAACAAAACTGACTTATTTATGTTGGTTTTAAGTGTACTAATTTTTGTTTTTTCAATCAAAGCTCTTTTCTTTGTATTTTCATGTTATAAATCAAATACATTTTTAGTAAATTTGACAAGTAATATTCAAATTAAGTTACTTCAAAAATATTTAGGCCAAGATTTTAATTTTTTTCTAAATAAAAAAAATGAAAAATTACTCAATAATATTATTGCAGAAAGTGTTCAATTTTCTAAAGGTCAGGTTGCTCCATTATATGTTTTAATAAATGAGACAATAAAAATATTTTTTATATTTGTTATAATATTTTTTATAAACCCACTGTATACAGCGATAAGTATCTTAGTTTTTGCCCCAATACTAATTATTTTTATTAAAAAAGTAAAAAAAGAATTAGATATTTTAGGTGTAATTAGACAACAGAATTCAGAATATATGATTGCTTTCGCAACAAAGGGTCTAAATTCAATAAGAGAAATATTACTATTTAAAAATCAAAAATTATTTTTAGATAAGTTTGAAGAACATTGTAAAAATTTACACTCAACTTCATTACAAAATAATCTGTGGCAAGAAATTCCAAAAATTCTCTTAGAGTTTCTTGTTGTTTTTTATATTTTAAGTATCTTTATTGTTTCCTTTAAATTTTCTTTTTACACATTTGAGGAAAGTTTTATTTTTTTAAGTTTTTTGAGTATTTCATTTGTAAGATTGTTGCCATCAACAAATTTGATTATTAAATCTATACAAGTATTGAGCTATTATAGAAACGTTACAGGTATTATTAAAAAAAGTTTCAAACTTAAAGATAAAATTAAATTAACAAATGAAAATAAAAAAACTATAGATTTTAAAAATTTAGAAATTAAGAATTTAAGTTATTCTTTTAACAATAAAATACTATTTAATAATTTAAATCTCAAAATTAAAAGTAACCAGATCTATGGAGTGAATGGAAGTTCTGGATCAGGAAAGACGACATTGTTTAACTTATTAATTGGTTTTTTAGAACCAAAAAAGGGCAATATATATATTGATGGAAAATCATTAAATTCAATTAAAGATTTATGGCAAAATAGCCTTTGTTACATTCCTCAAGACTTGTACTTATTAGAGGATACGATTGAAAAAAATATTACTTTAAGCGACGACAAAAGTGATAAATCAAAATTAAATAAGTCTATTACTGTGAGCAAATTAAATACTTTAATAACCAGTTATTCAGAGAAAATTAAGCATGTAATAAAAAATCAAGGAATAGACTTATCAGGAGGACAAAGACAAAGAATAGGTATAGCGAGATCAATTTATATGAATAGAAATATCGTTTTTTTGGACGAAACCACCAACGCTTTAGACTCAATTACAGAACACAAAATACTGTCACAATTAAGAAATAGTCTTAAAAATAAGACAATCTTTGTCATTAGTCATAACAAAAATTTAAACAAATATGTTGATAAAATTATAACAATTAAGGAAAAAAAAGTTACAATTAAAGACACTAGGCATTAAAAAAAAATTCAAAATTAAGCCTATTTGCTATGGTAAAAAACTATCTTTATATAATGAAATTAACTTTTTTTAAAAAAAGTTTGAATAGAATTTTTCAGCAAATATTTTCTAAAAATATTAAATTAGATGGAGACATTATTGAATTTGGAGCCAAAAAAGGTTCATCAAAGAATTTTACTAATTTCTTTGATGTTTCCAATAAAAATAAAGTTATTTTCGCAGATAAACAACACAATCAAAATGGTGAAACAAATAAAGAAGATTTAGAAAAAAAATTGAGTTTTAAAGATAATAGTTTTGATAATGTTATCATTTTTAATGTGCTGGAACATGTTTATGATGTTGATAATGCAATAAAAGAGATACAAAGATGTTTAAAATTAAATGGAAAGATTTTTGCCTCAACACCTTTTCTTCATCGAATACATTATGCTCCCGAGGATTACAATAGATATACAGAACAATTTATAGATAAATTATTGTTAAAAAATAATTTTAAAGATATTTCTGTAGAGATTTATGGGTATGGACCTTTTACAGCGGCTTATGCCTTAATATTTGATTATACAAAATATATACCATTTTTAAATAATATCATTTTAACAATCTGTATTTTAATAGATTTTTTTATAGATATTTTTACGAAGACAGAATTAAAAAAACTTTACCCAATATCGATTTGTTTTAGTGCAAGAAAAGGTTAGGTCAAATATATATTTTTTATGTGTGGTATTAATGGATTTAATTTTAAAAAAATAGAATTAATAAAAAAGATGTCTGAAATTACCTCTAGTAGAGGACCAGACAATGAAGATTTTTATTTTTCAGACGAGTACACAGTGGGTCATAATCGACTCGCAATTATTGACCCAGAAAAAAGGTCCAATCAACCATATGTCTATGAAAATTTGGTTTTATCCTTTAATGGAGAAATTTATAATTACCTTGATATAAAAAAAAAATTATTACTAAAAGGATATAAATTTGAAACTACCTCTGATACTGAGGTGATAATTAAATTATTTCACCTTAAAGGTATAGAGTCATTTAAGGACTTATCAGGAATATTCTCAATTTCAATATATGATATAAAATTAAAAAAAATATATTTAGTAAGAGATGTCGTGGGAGTTAAACCACTTTATTATTATTACAACAAATTTTCAAAAAAATTTATTTTTTCATCTTTGATTAAAGCTATTTTGATTTCTTTAGATGATAAAAAATTGAATTATGATGCACTTGATTCCTACTCAAATTTTAATCGAAATGATTATAGAGAGACATTTTATAAAAATATTTTTAAACTTCTGCCTGGAGAACTGATAGAAATTCAACATGGTAACTTTAAAAGATCAAAATTTTTAAATTTTGAATTTAATAATTTCTCTTATTCAAAAAAGTTGACCTCAGATATTAATACATATTTTAATAAGCAGTTCTTATCAGATGTACCAGTTGCATTATCTCTTTCAGGTGGCGTGGATTCAAATATTGTATTAAATGAGCTATTAAGATCAAAAGGCACTGAATTTACAAATTATTCAATCACTTTTAAAAATTCAAAAAAATATCAATTTGACCATGATAATGCCAAAAAAATTTCGAATTATTTTGGTGTAAAATTTAATTCTGTAGAAGTTAGTTCAAAAGACTTCTCTGAAAGTGCTGAAAAAATTGTGGATATTATTGAGGAACCAGCTGGGAATAGTAATGCTATAGCCAACTATGTTCTAAGTAATTCTATTAGAGAAAAAGTTTTATTTTCTGGAGATGGTGGAGATGAGGTGTTCACAGGATATGATAGATACAGATCAATACATATATTAACTATGTTAAAAAAAATAAATATTTTTGGAAAAAGTTTAGAAAAATTTAAAAACAAAAACTTAAATCGAATTTTGATTAATAATTCTAGAGATTTATTTTTATCTTTTAGTGAACAAAATTTACTTAGAAATCAAGAAATGGCATATAAGAATTTTAAGAGAATAAATCGCCAAGACCTCGAATTATTATTTAATCATACTAAATCAATTGATGATAAACCTAATTTAACAAATGTCATGTTTCATGATCTAGATACCTGGGTTCCAAATGATATTTTAAATAGAAATGATAAAATATATGCAAACAAAGGAATAGAAGTAAGAGTTCCTTTTTTAGATAAAAATATCGTAGAAAATTATTTAATGCTTAACAATTTTCAGAAGTTTGGTTTTTTTTTCAAAAGTAAAAATATTTTACTTAAATTTTATAAAAAAAATATTAAATTTCAAATAAATAAAAAACTAGGATTTAACTCACCATTTGCAGCTTGGTTAAGAACGGATATTTATGATTTTGCAAAAATTATTTTAAGTAAAGAATATTATGACTCAACTGAAATTTTAAATTTAGATTTCTGTCAACAATTATTAAAAAAACATAAAGAGGTTTATTGTGATCCATATTTGATATGGAATTTAATAAGTCTACAAATTTTTTTAAGAAAAAATAAATTTTGAATGAAAATTTGTTATTTATCTAATTCAGCCGTTCCATCTTCTAATGCTAGCTCAATACAAATAATTAAAATGTGTGAAGCTTTTTCAGAGCTAGATAACGAGGTTATGTTAATAACTACAAATGTGAAAGTAAACAGTTATAACATTATGAATTTTTACAATGTAAAAAAAAAATTTACTATTAAAAAGCTCAAACAATTTGAAAAATTTCCTCTAGGAATAAACTATTATCTTTTTTCACTTTTATCTATATTTGAAAGTTTAAAGTTTAAACCAGAAATTTATATAACAAGAAATTTTTTTACTTGCTTTCTATTAGTTTTATTAAGAAAAAAAGTGTTGATTGAACTCCATCATGATCTTTCAATTGAGTCTAGAATTGTACAGTTTTTAGTAAAGAGGTTTAAATTTCTAAACTCCAAGTATATTAAAAAAATTATTGCAATCACTTATGGTGTAAAAAAAGAATATGTTGATAAGAAATTTGTAAAAAGTGATAAAATAATTGTTTTACCAAGTGGCTCATCTTTAAAAATAAAAAAAAACTTAATATCTCATAAAAAATCACTTAAAATTGGTTATTTTGGCTCACTTTATAAATCGAGAGGATTAGATTTAATCAAAAAATTATCAAAATTAGATAAAAAGAATGAGTATTTTTTATATGGAAATTTGAAAAATTTTAATAATCAGAGATATAGATCTAATATAAATAATTTACATTTATGTGATTATGTTCCTTACAAAGATATATCAAAAAAAATGTTTGAGATGGATGCTCTTATTATCCCCTATGTATCTCAAATAACTGTTGCGGGAGATGTTGGAAACATAACAAAATTTACTTCGCCTTTAAAACTTTTTGATTATTTAACAGCTGGTAAAATAATATTATGTTCAGATTTTGTTGTTTTAAGAGAAGCGGTAAGTTCAAAAAATGTAGTATTTGTAAAAAATTATAAAAATCCATACTCGTGGAAAATGGAATTGAATAAGATAATAAATCAAAATGAAAAAAGACTTATCTTTTCTTTTAATAATCAGAAATTGAGTAAAAATTATTCTTTAAAAGAAAGAGCAAAAAAAATATTAAAAATAATAATTTAGATTTATATGAGCAAAAAAGTAAAAATTTTTTATTGGTGCCCTTTTATAAATAAGGTCGCAACAGTTAAGGCTGTTTATAATTCTGTATTATCAGTGAATAAATTTTCAAAAAAAAAATATGAAGGAGTCATTATTGACGCCTTTGGAGAGTGGAAAAATAATGATAATTTTGAATTTAAAAAAGAAATATTTACCGAACTCAAAGTATTTCCAATTATAAAAAGAATTCCTTCATTAGGTTTTGTTTTTAGCAGGATGAAATATATACTTATTTTTATATTTTCTTATTATCCTTTAAAAAATCTTTTAAAAAAGATCAAACCCAAATTCTTAATAATTCATTTAATGACTTCACTGCCTCTTTTCTTAAATTTATTTAATAACTTTGAGACAAAGATTATTTTAAGAATTTCTGGTAAACCAAAATTAAATTTTATGAGACATTTTTTTTGGAGCTTGGCTTTGAAAAAAATTTACAAAATTACTTTTCCAACAAAAGAAACATTAGAATATTTTATTAGTTTAGATTTAGTACCTAAAAATAAACTTCATTTATTGTATGATCCAATTATTTCATCAAAGGAAATAAACTATAAGACAAAAAAAGCAGAAATAAAGGATTTTGATTATAATAATAAAAAATATTTTCTAGCAATAGGTAGGCTCACAAAACAAAAAAATTTTAAGTTCTTAATTGAATGTTTTGAAAGATTAATCCTTAAAGATAAAAGCATCAATTTATTAATACTCGGTGAAGGAGAAGAATTTAATACCTTAAAGAACTTAACAAATAAGTTAAATATAAATAATAATGTTTTGTTCCTGGGATATAAGAATAATGTTTTTAAATATTTAGATAAGTGTGATGCTTTTATTTTAAGTTCTCTTTGGGAAGATCCAGGTTTTGTTATTTTAGAAGCAATGTACTGCAACACATTTGTAATATCTAGTGATTGTCAGAGTGGTCCTAAAGAAATTATTAGTTTAAACAGAGGCCTAACATATGAAAATAATTCAAAAGAGGATTTTCTAAAGAAATTAAATGAATTTAAAAATTTAAGTACTAACCAAAAGTTTGAAATTAAATACAACGCGAAAAGATTTACAAAAAATTTTTCTTTGCTAAATCATTATAAAACATTAGATAGTCTATTAATCAATGAATAAAGACTTGAAAAAACTCGCAGTCGTAGTTTTATTTTGGAATGATAGTGAAAAAACTATCAAATGTTTAGAGTCATTATTTAATCAAAAAAATCAAACCTTAAGTGTGGTTTTGGTGGATAATAATTCAGAAAATAGATTTAAAGATAAAATTTTTTATTGGTTAAAAAAAAATAAAATTAATTTAATTAAAGTCTCAAAAATAAATAAACTTCAGCAAAATTTTAAAAAATCAAAATTATGTTTTTATATAAGCAATAAGATAAACTATGGTTGTGGGCTTGGACATAATCCAGGTTACGAATTTTGTTTAAAAAATAATTTCGAGTATATTGCTAGAATAGATAATGACATGATTGCACCTAAGAATTTGATGATGAATTTAGTAAAAAGACTTGAAAAAAATAGAGATATCATAGCATTAAGTCCCAAGGTTATGTTTACGAAAAATCCAAAAATCATTTGGTTTGGTGGTGCCAAAATTGCAAACAATCTTAAATTTCAAAAACAATGTTCTAATCATATTTGCGGAAAAAAAGATGCACCAGAATACAGGGGATTAATTCAAACTGATGCAATTGTTGGGTGCGCTTCAATAATGAAATCAAGAAATTTAAAAAAGTCAGGATTATCTGACCCTGATTTTTTTTATGGAGAAGAAGATATTGAATTATCACATAGGTTAAAAAAAACCTATGGCACATTATTTGTTGATTTAGATCAAAAAATTTATCATTCAGTATCACATACTGTTGGAGCTAATTGGGCAAAAAATATTTATTATAATTATAAATATAGATTAGTTTTGGTTAAAAAAATCGGTAAATGGCACGATAAATGTATTGGGTATACAGTTTTTATATTAAAATTTTTTTTAATGATAATTTTATCATTTAATTCAAAATATTCTTCGAAGTTAGTACCAATCTTCTTTGCTGGAATTCATTTTTTTCAAAAAAAATATGGAGAATACGATCGTAAAAATTACAAAAAAATCAATAATTTTTTTAATAGTTTTAATAAACAAACAACTCTTAAAGATATTTTTCAGGAAATTGTAAGAAATTGATAGAATTTAATTAGACATCATATGACTTTAGTTAGCGTTATAATTCCATATTTTAGAAAGAGAGAATATATAAAAAAAACATTAAATACTGTTTTATTTCAGACATATAAAAATTTAGAAATAATAATTATTTATGATGATACAGATAAATCTGATCTTAAATTTGTTAAAGGACTAAAATCTCAGGATAAGAGGATAAGATTGATTGTAAATAAAAAGTCACTAGGTGCAGGTTTATCAAGAAATGTTGGAGTAAAGTTTGCGAGAGGGAAATATATTGCCTTTTTAGATGCTGATGATCTTTGGAAAAAAAATAAAATTGAATTCCAATTAGAGTATATGATTAAAAATAATTTCAAAATTTCACACACATCTTATGAAGTAATTAATTCCGAAAATACGATTAAAAAAATTAGAAAATCAAAAATTTTTTTTAATTTTGATGAACTTTTAAAATCTTGTGATATTGGCCTATCAACAGTCATGATCTATAAAAAAACATTTTCTAGGGAGTTGAAATTTCCAAATTTAATCACAAAGGAAGATTTTGTTCTGTGGTTAAGATTTCTTAAAAAAGGATATAAAATTGGCTACTTAAATAGAAACCTTAGCTCGTGGAGAAAACTGGAAAATTCACTTTCATCTTCCACTTTGCAAAAGTTAAAAGATGGATTTATTGTATATAATAAATATATGGAATTTAATATTTTAAAGTCTCTTTATTATGTTTTAATTTTAGGAATAAATTCTTTAGGAAAGTAATGGAATTATTATTAATTATCCCAATTTTTTTTTTAATTTATTTTACTAATATTTTATTTTTAAAGAATAATTTACTTCTTAATTATTCAGGTCAGGAACATCAAATATTCACAGGAAATAAAAAAATTCCTTTAACAGGAGGTATTTTTGTTTTAATTTTTAGTTCGTTGATTTTCTATAATTTGGGTATTTTATATATCTCTTTTATTTTTTTAATTTTTTTAATTGGTCTCTTGTCTGACTTAAATTTAGTGTCTTCGGTAAAGATAAGATTTATAATTCAATTAATTATAGTTTGCTTTTTTGTTTTTATTATTGAGATTACTGTAGGATCAACTCGTATTCATTATTTGGACTTAATACTAGAAAATAAATTATTTAGTCTTAGCTTTACTATTTTTTGCTTGATGATCGTAATTAATGGTTCAAATTTTATTGATGGTTTGAATGGATTAGTTCTAGGTTATTTTATGTCAATATTTTTTATTTTGATAAAATTAAATTTATTTGAAGAGTTAAATATTAGCAATTTAGCCTTAGTTTATTTTGGTTTTATAATAGTATTTTTATTTATCCTTAATATATTCAACAAATTATATTTAGGAGATAATGGTGCATACCTATTAGGCCTTGTCTTTAGTTTATTGTTAATTAGAATTTATCAGCTTGATGGAAATTTTTCTCCATATTTTGTAATTTTGTTGTTATGGATGCCATGTTTTGAAAATTTATTTTCTATTATTAGAAAATTCTTACATAGAATTTCCCCTACATTGCCAGATAATAATCATTTTCATCAATTATTATTTTTATTTATAAAGAAAAATTTAAAAAAAAAAGAATTAGCAAATAATTTTAGTTCTTTTTTAATTATTTTTTATAATCTAATTATCTTTTATTTTGGTTCTATTGATATTTATAATACAAAATATCAGATAATGTTAATTTCAATTAATATAATAATTTATTTATTAATTTATAAGACATTATTTCTATATAGAGGTAAGCACAATTTATAAAATAATTAATTTATAATTTTATGTTTGAGCATTTTATATTTTTATTTTACTTATTAATTTTTACATCTTCAGTAATTGGTTATGGATTTATATTTTCAAAAGCGATAAGTAATAATTTTCTAAGTTTAAATTTAGGGTACCAGGGATTATTAGGTTTTTTCTTTTTAACTTTGGTGTCCATTATAACCTCATTTTTTTTTCCACATAATTTTACCCATAATATTTTAATTCATATCGTTGGTTTATCGTCTTTCTTATTTTTTATAAATAAATTAAAAAAAATTGATCAAATCAAAAGTCTTATTGTTATTTTTTTTATTTTAATTTTAGGTGTATATGTTTTTAAAAATCATGATGATTTTCCATACTATCATCTTACATATGCTCTTAATTTATCAGAAAATGGATACTCAGTAGGACTGGGAAATTTTAGTCACGGATTTAGAACTATCTCAAGTTTATTTTATATACATTCAATTTTTTATATGCCTTTAATAGAATTCTATTTGTTTCACTTAGGTCCTTTTTTGATATTACTTTTTTTCAATTTTGTAATTTTATTTCGTTTATTTAATAATTTTGAAAATAAAAAAATTAATTTTTTATATTTTTTTTCATTATTATCTTTGATATTCGTAGATATTGTTTTTTATCGATTAAGTGAACATGGAACCGATAGATCATCTCAAATTTTATTACTTTTAATTTTTATTTTATTTTTTGAAATATTACTGTACGAAGAATCATTTAAAAAAGTATCAAATAAACTTTATTTATTAACAATTATAATTTTTTTAGCTGCAAGCATAAAAGTAATATACTATCTATATCTTATTTTAATCCCAATTTTGCTTTTTAAAAAAAAAATTTTCAAAAAATTTATTTTAAGTAAAAACTATATACTAATCGGATTTACTTTTTTATTTTTATCATTAAATCTTTTAATGAGTTATTTTAATACTGGCTGCCTGGTTTACCCTGCCCCCAAAACTTGCTTTGAAAGTAAAGAGTGGTCAATTTCTAAGGACGAAGTTAAAGGACTATCAATTCATTACGAGTGGTGGGCAAAGGCGGGCGGTGGACCTAATTATAAAGCAGATATGGATCCAAAAGAGTATGTGAAAAACTTTAATTGGTTAGCTAATTGGATTGATCGACATTTTTTCAATAAAGTCTCTGACACACTTTTAGGTATAATATTAATTTCCATAATCCTTTTTTATTCTATTAAATATTCTTCTCAAAAAAAAATTGTGAATAATAAATATAATCTAAATATAAATAAAAAATCATTATTACTAATTTATTTTATACCTATTATTTTTTTTATTGAATGGTTTTTGAATCATCCAGCAATGAGATATGGTGGTTTTGTCTTATTCGCTTTACCAATATTTATTTATTCAGCAAGAAAAATGGATCAATTTAATATTGATAAAAAAAAAATTTACAAGATAACAACATTTTTTGTTATTCTTACCTTTGTAGTATTTAACTCTAGAAATTTGATTAGAATAAATAAAGAAATAGATTTTTATGGATATAACGTTTTTAAAAGTCCTTTTTTTTACGTTGATCAAAATGTAGAGACAGTTCTTTTAGATAATTTTGAGGGATATAAAGTTTATTCTATTAAAAATGGAAGTTATTGTTGGGCAGCAAAGACGCCATGTTCTAATAGTAAAAGTGTAAGAATTAAAGATTTTTTATGGATGAAAATGTTTTATAAGAAAAGTGAATGAATCAAATGTCTTGATTTATAATTTTAAATAATATTGATAATAATTTGAGTCAACTTTTTATGAAAAAAATTATAGTCGTTACTGGTGGTGTTGGATTTGTTGGGACAAATCTAATAAAACTTCTATTAAAAAAAACATCATTCAAAATAATTAGTTTAGATGATTATTCATCTGGAAGTTTCAAAAATCATGTTAAAAACAATAGAATAAAATATATTCAAGGTCATACCAAAGATATTCATAAAATTTTAAATAGACATGCCTCCCAAATAAATTCAATTTTTCATTTTGGTGAATTTTCAAGAATTTATCAAAGTTTCATTCAAATGAATAAATGTATCCAATCAAATACAATTGGATCTAATGCTGTTTTTGATTTTTGTTTAAAGAATAAAATAAAATTAATTTATTCAGCAACTTCTGCGACCTTAGGTAATAAAGGAAAAGATAAAAATTTATCCCCTTACGCTTTTACTAAAGCAAAAAATCTTGAACTATTAGAAAATTTAAAAAGATGGTTCAATTTCAAATATGAGGTAATTTTTTTCTATAATGTTTATGGACCTAATCAAATTACTAAAGGAGAAATGGCAACAGTAATTGGAATTTTTGAAGATCAATTTAAGAAGAGAAAACCTTTAACAATCGTAAGACCCGGAACGCAATCAAGAAGATTTACTCATATAAGTGATACAGTACAAGTATGTTATAATGCGTGGAAAAAAAATAAAAATAGGTATTATGCTGTAACTAGCAGAGAAAGTTATTCTATTATTGAAGTTGCAAAATTATTCAATTCAAAAGTTAAATTTTTACCGTCAAGGCCCGGAGAAAGATATGCTTCTGCTCTTACTAGTCTAAGCTATACTAATAAAGTTTATAAATATTTTGGAAAAATTCGATTAAGAGAATATATCAAAAAAATTATTGAAAAATAAAAGAATATTTTGCTATTTATCTTAAAAAGTATGTTTACTTATTATTCAAATTTAGTATAAACCCCCTGCCGGTGATTATTGCGAAAGTGTTATACCCGATCCCTTTCCGAACTCGGAAGTCAAGCCTTTCTGCGCCGATGGTACTTTGTCTTAAGATATGGGAGAGTAGGACATTGCCGGCATTTTAAAATTATGAAAATAAAAAGCTCATTAAAATCTATCAAAAAAAGAGATTTAAACTCAAAACTCGTAAGAAGAAGAGGCAGAGTATATATAATTAATAAAATTAATCCAAAGTTTAAAGCAAGACAAAAATAATTTTTATGGATAACGACAACCATAAGAATACCTGGAACAATTTTACAAAATTCGTGCTTTGGGGAACTGTCGCAGTAGTATTAATTTTAGTTCTTATGGCTATTTTCTTGCTATAATTTTTAATATGAAAATTGTCTCCATATCCGAAAATAAAGAAATTGAAAAAAGAATCTCAATCACTCCTGATATAGCAAAAAAATATATTTCAAGTGGTTTCGAAATTTTATTAGAGAAAAACTATGGTGAACATTTAGGTTTTGAAGATAAAGACTACGAAGAACTTGGTGTTAAATTTTCCTCAGATAAAAATGAATTAATTCAGAATGGAGATATTATTATTCAATTAAATCTTCCAGAGGATAATATTCTTTCTCAAATGAGAGAAAAGCAAACTTTAGTAGGAATTCTTGATCCATATTCAAATAAAAGCAAAATTGAAAATTTAATCAAAAAAAAAATAAATAATTTTTCGCTTGAACTTTTGCCAAGGATTACAAGAGCACAGTCAATGGATATTCTTTCATCACAAGCTAATTTGGCTGGTTATAAAGCTGTTATAGAGTCATTTGCATATTTTGAAAAAGCAATACCGATGATGATGACAGCTGCAGGAACTATACCAGCAGCAAAAGTTCTTGTTGTTGGTGCAGGAGTTGCAGGATTGCAAGCCATAGCTACTGCAAAAAGGATGGGGGCAATAGTATTTGCTACAGATGTGAGAATGGCCTCAAAAGAGCAAGTTGAGAGTTTAGGTGGAAAATTTTTAATGGTTGAAGGTTCCGAAAATCTTGAGACAGAGGGAGGATATGCAAAAGAAGCATCTGAAGATTTTAAAAAAAAACAGGAAGATTTGTTGAATGAAACTCTAAAAAAAATTGATATTATAATCTGCACAGCTTTAATCCCAGGAAAAAAAGCACCAGTTATAATTAAAGACTTCATGATTGAAAATATGCGAAAAGGATCAGTTATTTATGATTTAGCTGCGATACAGGGCGGAAACACATCATTTACTAAGGTAGATAAAATTGTCGAAAAAAATGGTGTTAAAATAATGGGTGAAAAAAATATTTTAAATAAACTTCCAACTTCAGCTTCAAATCTTTATGCAAAAAATGTATTCAACTTTATTATAAATCTTTATGATAAAGAAAAAAAAAATATAAATATCAACTTGGAAGATGAAATAATAGAAAAAACTATAATAAAATAATTATGGAAATAGATCCTTTTATATTTAGATTTAGTATATTTGTACTTTCAATATTTGTTGGCTATTATGTTGTTTGGAGCGTAACGCCATCGTTACACACTCCATTAATGTCAGTTACAAATGCTATATCATCAGTCATTATTGTAGGGGCAATTATAGCAGCTCTGGCGAGTAATGATTTTAATATTTTTAATAAGTCAAGTTTGTTTGGTTATTTAGCTATCATTTTAGCTGCAGTAAATATTTTTGGTGGATTTTTAGTTACGCAAAGAATGCTGGCTATGTATAAAAAAAAGAAGAAAGATAAATAATAATGATATCAGCAAACTTATCAGCATCTTTTTATTTAATTTCCGGAGTATTATTCATACTAGCACTTAGAGGTTTATCTTCTCCAGAAACATCAAGAAAAGGAAACTTGTTTGGTATAGCTGGAATGGTGATTGCAATTTCAGTCACTTTTCTTTCTGTTGGTAATTTTTCGTCTGGATTTATCTATGTTTTAATTTTTTTATTAGCCGGTGGTCTTATTGGAGCATTTATTGCTTTTAAAATTCCTATGACAGCGATGCCAGAATTAGTTGCTGGGTTTCATAGCTTGGTTGGTTTAGCAGCAGTATTTGTTGCAATTTCCGCATTTATTAACCCCGAGGCCTTCAATCTTGGATCACCGGGCAATATTAAACTAGCAAGCCTAATTGAGATGTCAATCGGAGCAGCAGTAGGGGCAATAACGTTTTCTGGTTCGATTATAGCTTTTTTAAAACTTCAGGGAATAATGTCTGGCGCTCCTATAACTTTTAAAGGACAGCATTATTTAAACGCTATTATTTTAATATCAATTTTTGTTTTAACATATTTTTTATGTGTTTCTCAGTCACCTAATTTATTTTGGACAATAATTTTTATTTCATTTTTAATTGGTTTTTTATTAATTATTCCGATTGGTGGAGCAGATATGCCAGTTGTAATTTCAATGCTAAACTCATATTCAGGCTGGGCGGCTGCGGGGATTGGTTTTACCCTCGAAAATACTGCATTGATTATTACTGGCGCACTAGTTGGTTCATCAGGAGCTATACTTTCTTATATTATGTGTAAAGGAATGAACAGATCATTTATAAGTGTAATACTAGGAGGATTTGGAGCTACAGATGATCAACTATCAAAAAATAATAATAAAGAACAAAGGCCAGTTAAAAGTGGAAATGCTGACGATGCTGCTTTTTTAATGAAAAATGCTTCTTCTGTGATTATTGTTCCTGGCTATGGTATGGCAGTTGCTCAAGCTCAACATGCTTTAAGAGAAATGGTAGATACTCTAAAAAAAAATGGAATTAAAGTTTCTTATGCAATACATCCAGTTGCAGGTAGAATGCCTGGACATATGAACGTGTTGCTAGCTGAAGCAAATGTTCCTTACGATGAGGTCTTTGAATTAGAGGAGATAAATAATGATTTTGCTAATGCTGACGTTGCATTTGTTATTGGAGCGAATGACGTTACAAATCCAGTAGCAAAAACAGATCCTCAAAGCCCAATTTATGGAATGCCGGTTTTAGATGTTGAGAAATGTAAATCAGTGCTCTTTGTAAAAAGAAGTTTATCACCAGGATATGCAGGAATAGATAATGATCTTTTTTACAAAGACAACACACTGATGTTATTTGCTGATGCAAAAAAAATGACAGAGGATATAACTAAAAATTTAGATTAATTTTAAATTTTTAGATATTAATGAGTTCAAATTTAAATTTTTATTATCCATCAATTGAGGCCGGAGGTTTAGAAAAAAATTTATTTTCTTTAGTCAACTCTCTTGCTGACAAAAAATATAAAATCAATTTATTTACTTATGAAAATAATACAAAAAATAAAGAGCTTAAAAAAAAATTTTATTTTCATAAAGATATTAAAATAATTACCTCCTCCATAATACCAGGTATTAATCTTAGATATTTAAAATATTTTTTTTGTATAATAAGGTTATTTTTTTTTTCTGTTAGCCAAAAAGGAATAATAGTTTCTTTTCAAGGAAATGTTTTACCAATAATTGTTGCTAAGATGACCTTTTGTAAAATTATCATAAGATGTAATACAGCACCCTCAAAATATATTAATAGTAATTTAAAAAAAATTTTTTTTAAATATTTTTACTCACTTAGTGATATTATTTTGGTAACATCTAATGATTTTAAAAAAGAAATTAAAAAATATTTTGGATTAAATAGTATTGTACATAAACAGAGTTTAGATATTGATGAAATAAAAAAAAAATCTAAAATAAAAACAAATTTTAAATTTTTTGGTAAATTTAATGGACTAAAAATAATAAGTGTGGGAAGATTGACACACCAAAAAAATCAAATAAATCTTTTAAGGGCTTTTGAAAAATTGACTAAGATAAGAAAAGCAAGATTATTAATAGTTGGTAGTGGTAGTGATAAAAAAGAGTTACTAAAATTTATTTATCAAAAAAAGATAAATAAACTTGTGAAGATTATCCCTTTTACATCAAATCCGTTTAAATACATTTCACTATGTAATTTGAAAGTTTTAAGTTCAAGATATGAGGGAAATCCAAATATCTTGCTTGAAATAGCATGTTTAAAAAAACTTATTATTTCAAGTGACTGTAAGGTTGGACCCAGGGAAATCTTACAATCCGGCAAAGGTGGTATACTTTTTAAAGTTGATGACGATAATCAATTATGTTCAATTTTAAAAAATGTAAATTTAAATTCTAAAGATATTAAAAAAAGAATAAATAATAGTTATAAATACGTAACAAATAACTTTCAAAAGGACATATCTGGTACTTTTGTTAATATTTTAAAAAAACTTAAATGAAGATTGCTATAATAGGAACAGGTTTTTTTGGTCTAACTTTAGGATTGTTTTTATCTAAAAATCATCAAGTAGATATTTATGAAAAAAAAGATAAAATTTTAAATGGTGCTTCAGCAGCAAATCAGTTTAGATTTCATTTAGGATATCATTACCCAAGATCTCAAAAAACTGTTACAGAAATAAACAAATCAAAAAATTTATTTATTTCTTTTAATGGTAAAAAAATTTTTCAAAAAACTTCAAATTATTATTTGATTGCAAAAGATAGCAAAGTGAATTTTAAAAAATATAAAAAATTTCTTACAAAAAATAAATTATATAACAAATTAGTAAAAAATTTTGTTTATAGCGATAAGATTGACAAAATAGTTTTATCTAATGAAAAAATTTTAAATTATTTTAATTTCAAGAAATCAATCAACTTAAAAGTTAAAAATTCAAACTTAAAGGTTATATTTAATACTGAATTTAATAAAAAATTTTTAAAAAATTACGATAAAGTCATAATAGCAACTTATGCAAATAATAATGAAATTTTAAAGAAACTAGGTATAAAAAAACTTAATGATTTTAAATTTGAACTAGTAGAAAAAATTGTGATTAAATTACCAAATAAATTTTCAAAAAAAAGTTTTGTTGTAATAGATGGAAAATTTGTTTGTGTTGATCCTTATTTAGGCACAAATTATCATTTATTAAGTGATGTAAAGTTATCAAAATTGGAAACAAAGATTGGAAAATTTCCTAGATTTAAAAATAAGAATAAAAAATATTTAAACAAAGGCATTATTAGAGACGTTAAAATTTCAAGATTTAAAAGTTTTATAGAAAGAAGCTCTTCTTATCTTCCATTTCTCCTTAAAGCCAAATATGTAGGCTCGATGTTTGTTGTAAGAGTAATAAAAAAAAATAAGGAAAACACGGACGAGAGAACATCAACTATTACAAAACATTCAAATAAGATTTTAAGTATAATGTCAGGTAAATGGAATAATTGTGTTTACTTAGCAAAACATTTAAAAATATCTAAATAATGAAAACTAATGTTGATTTAAAAAAAAATAATAATAAAGCATTATTTATTATTAATTTTTTAGATAAAATTCAAAAAAAATTAAATTATGTATACTAAAATATATTGCGATATAGCCGATATAAACCTCATAAAAAAATATTATAAGTTTAGCTCAGTTAAGGGTTTTACGACTAATCCAAGTTTAATGAGAAAAGCGGGTGCAAAAAACTATGAAAAATATGCTAAAGAAATTATTAGAACTTGCAAAAAAAAACCTGTTTCTCTTGAAGTGTTTGCAGACGATGAAATTTCTATGTTGAGCCAAGCAAGAAAAATAAACTCTTGGGGAAAAAATATTTTTGTAAAAATTCCAATTACCAATTCGAAAGGAAAATTTACAACTAAAGTAATAAAAGAGCTCAGTAGCGAAGGAATAAAATTAAATATAACTGCTGTATATTCCTCAAGACAAACACAGAAAATTCTTAAGTCTATAAATAAAAATTCTAAAGTTATTATTTCAATATTTGCAGGAAGAGCTGGAGACACAGGTATAGATCCAATTCCCCAGATAAAAAAAAGTATAAGACTTGCAAAAAAATTTAAGAATGTTGAAATTTTGTGGGCAAGTGTAAGAGAGCCATATAATTATTTACAAGCTCATCAACTAAAATGTCATTTAATTACTATTCCGCCAGTAATTATAGATAAGATAAAAAATTTTGGCAAAACTTTTAACGAATTGACAATAGAAACTGTTAAAGGTTTTTTGAAAGATAGTAGAAAATCAAAATTTAGGATTTAGATTTTCGAATTATACCCCATCATTATAGCGTAGTTGATCCAAAATATCGAAGAGCTAAAAGTAGATAGGAAGCTCCCCGAAGGCAAGATTGGCAAAATAGCACTTAAAATAAATAATATAGATGAAAGTTGAAATATATTTTTATGAATTAAGTAATTTCTTAATGAAACATATAAAGATATAAAGATAAAAATTAAAAAACTTGTAATTCCAAAAAGTCCTGTTTCTGATAGGAGCTCGTGGTATAACTCATGAGGATGTGTTGAAACTCTTAAATGATTTTGTTTATGATCTAAATCATCATATTTTTCATTCGAACTTTCTATTCGAAAATTTTTAATACCTACACCAAATATGGGGTTGTCTTTAAAAATTTCCATAGCCACATTTCTGTGCGCACCATAATTCGATTCTTCAAGATAAGCATGTATGCCTTTTTGAAAAACAAGTCCAATTTCATTATAGTATCTCGTTTTGTAACTTTGATTTAGGTTTAAAAAAATTACAAATATTATTAACATTGAAACTATAGTAAAAATTTTAGTAGTTATCTTAGTGTTGTGAATTAAAAAGGAGTATGAACTTATAATAATAAAAGTTCTTATGAAATTAGCCCTTTCACCAATTAAAAAAGATATTGCAATAAAAAATATTGCCAGAATTAAGTTTAAATTTTTAATTTTTAAATATAATTTTGCGTATGAAAGTGTAATTAAACAAAAACCAAGATAATAATGTCCTATTACACTCTCTGTGCCAGTAAAACTTCCCAACCTTTTTCCTGGATATATTGAAACGAGACCTATAATATTTTTTCCAACAAAATATTCTATTATCAAATCAAACGATACTATTAAGAAGACGATTACCCAAATTTTATATAAATTTTTTATTTTATCTTTATTAAAATTATTAAGAATATAACCAAAAGAAATTATAAAAAAGATTATTATAAAAATCTTAATAACTCTGGGATATGAAAGAATCAAATTTTTTGAAAAAAAAAGATTTATTAATAACGTTAAAGCAAAAAAGAAAATTAAATAGAATGTTAACCTCTGATTTTTAAGACTGTATAAATTTGAAATCCAACCAAAAATAAAAATTAATGAAATCAAAAAAATATTTAAATTTATTAAAAAACTACCTGTCAATATTGAAATTGGAAAAATACTAAATAACAGAAATAATGATTTATCTAAATAATTAGTTTTCATTAACAGAATATTATTATTATTTTTTTAATTTTTATAGAAACTTTTGATTAATATAAAAAAGATTTGGTTGCGGGGGACG
>CESB01148574.1_pt1 | contig 21147 bp, 20 predicted proteins | sample 531071 | NCBI WGS metagenome assembly CESB01 (sample SAMEA2621259, study PRJEB7988) | marine metagenome | biome: marine biome (ENVO:00000447); feature: surface water layer (ENVO:00002042); material: "saline water (ENVO:00002010), including plankton (ENVO:xxxxxxxx)" | depth 5 m | reverse complement strand
AAAATAAAAATGAAAATAAAAATGAAAATAAAAATGAAAATAAAAATAAAAATAATGATGATTCTTTCCATATTAATTTTGGAGCCTTTCCACGTGAAGAAGAAGAAGAAGATGAAGAAGAAGAAGAAGATGAAGAAAATTCAAAAAAAAATCAAATTGTATCTATTAAAGTATAAATTTCTATATTATTATTTGATTATTCTATTATAAAAAAACTCATAAAAATAAAAAAATAATGTTATGTAAAAAAACAAAAAAATAGAACAGCAATCACAAAATGTTTTATTTTGGTTTTTTTGATAGAAACCTAGAGGACCATAAATTAACTCATTTTTCATTGATATTATATTGAATATAATATCAATTTTATATTTAAGTATGATATTTAATATATAAATAGGTTAGGATAGTGTTAATTTGATTTTTTCGATAATCTAAATTATATCCTTTATATGATTCGATTAAAATATAGTTAATATTGTTAAATGAGCAATATTGGACTAGTGAACCATTTATCCAATCGTTGTCTTTAAAAATATGAGTATTATAAGATTTCCAATTTGTGTTATAAAATTTTTTATTTAATAATTGAATTAAATTTCTAACATCAATAAAATTTGTGTTGAAAGTAATTGTATTACCAATATGTTCTTTATTAAAATAATGGATTCCTATAGATTCATGGAAATCAACGACTAAATCAGAATTTTGTAATTCTTTTATAATTTCTTTATTTAAATTATTATCTGAATCATAACTACGATTCACATCTTTATTGAAATCAAAAGGACCTTGTTCCCTATTATTAAATAAAATTCCACACTGATTTACTGTAATATGTTTAATTTTTCCAATCAAAGGTGGGTACTTTTGTAAATATTTGTTAATTGTATAATGTGGAGCTAACTCATTACCATGTGTTCCACTTATAAAAATGATATAAGGACCTGGCTTTTTTGAATCATATATTTTTATAATGGGTTTATTACAAATTTCTTTATTAAAAATGATAAATCCTATTATAGATAAAAATAAAAGAATAATAACTACAATAATAATTATATTCAACATTACTATATATAAATATTAATTATTCAATATATTCTTTACTTTCGCTTTTTATAGAATCTATATTTCTTTTTCTCATATCAAAATTTAATACAAACATCTGCTGTGGAGGTGTTAAATTATTTATATATTGAATTACTTCATATTTGGTAATATATTTATTAGGTTGTAGAACATTTATATAATATTTATGTAATTCTACCATGTGATTTCTATATTTATAAGGAAATTCTAAAATTGGTTTCTGTTTTTTTATAAAACATTGAACATAATTGAAATATAATGAATTAGTATAATCATGTAATTGTTTTCTAAATACCGAAAAAGATTTACCATCTTCGGGATAATATTTTAAATATTCTTTTAATTTACCTTGTTGTCTAAGAGTTAAATATCTAAATTGAATTTTGGGTTCATTTCCTCTTATTCTTCTAACTTCTTCATAAATAGGATTTCTTATTTTTATTCTTGTAAAATCGTTTCTTTTCTTAAAAACCAAACCTTGTATATGATATAAAGAATTTCTGGAAGCGTATTCATCAATTAATTTATTTTTTAATTCATCGGTATTTACCTTTGTTTGATAAATAACAGGGTATTGAATAGTTGTTGATTCTAATTTTTTATATATTTCATCTTCATCTTTTTCTTTATCATATAATTGAATATGTAAAGAACTTTCTTTTTGAATAATTTCATAAACCTCTATCAAATATAAAGAATTTTTACTATAAGGTACTACAATTCTATTTTCTTTATGCTGTAATACAAAACTATAACACAATTGATTATTATCTTTTGAAACTCTTGGTAATAAATTAAAATCAAAATTACAGTCATTACATGCCTCTAAAAACATTTGTCTGAAAGTTTTAGAGTTAGAATGTAAATAGAATCCTATATTAGCACCTACACAACTCTTGGTAGCAATTTCCCAATCTCCTTTTATAGATTTATCAGATAAAGAGATATTTTCATCCCAAAATAAATTAATCATAGTTCCATCCACATACTCCTCGGCATACATATCTTCTGACATAAATTGATTATTGAAAAATGGAATATTATCATAATAATTTAAGGATTTTGGAGGAGAATAACCTATTACTTTGGACTTTCTTGCATTAACAATTAACGACCTTAATAATCCAGTATCTAAATAATCATTTTTTAGAAGTTCAGATTTATTATATCTTATAGTTAAATATTTTTCATTATTTTTAAAATTATTCCAAAATTTTTTTTTTAATTTAGGTATTTCAAGATGTGAATCATTAGATAATATTCCTTTTTCTAAAAAAGATGATAAATTTAATTGAATATTATTAGACATTATGAATAGAATTATTATTTATTCTTTAACTTCTTTATTTTGTTATTTTTCGTTATCAATATTAATTTCTAGTATAAATATAAGAAAATGACAGATAAACTATCACCTGAAACTAATAAAGTTGATTTACAATTACAAGATATTATTCAAATAGAAGCACCTGATAATGATTTATTAAATAATAAAACATTTATTATTACTTTTATTTCTTCTAACAAAATCAAAATAGCAAATACTGAAACATTTGAAGAATCATCTTTATTAATAAACGATGACGGTGATTTTCAAGAATCTTCTATTACAAGTATATCATTAGTAAGTCGAGGTGAATCTGATAGTTTTGCTCGACAAAATAATTTAGTCCCTGGAACATGGATTGATATTCATTTTGGAGGAGAAGTACCCCAAGTCGTTACTGGAGAAATTACCAATTTAGAAGATGATATGATTGAAATTCAACTTTTCCCATCTAAAGAAGTAATATATTTAGATTTTGGATTTAAAGGTCCACCTGAAGATTTAGACATTACTAGTATTAATATAAGAAGTAAACCTGAACAAGCAGTTACAAATACAATTCCTAACTTAGAAGTTGACGAAGGAGTAGAATTACAACAAACTAGCGGTGTTCCAAGCGAAGATTTAGAGATATTTCCTTATAAAGATGAAGATTCAAGTCAAGAAATCAAAGATAGAATTAAGGAATTCTTTATATCGGAAGAAAATATTTCATTTGGGGATGATTTAGAATCTATTACTCAAGAAGTTCGATTAGATGAAGATAAAATAAGATTTAGTATAGACAATCAAACTCAAGATTTATTAAATGATTTATTATCTACTATACCATCTAGTAATCGTACTCGAACTGTACTAAAAAATATTCACCTAATGATAGAAAGATATAAGCAACTAAGGTATAAATTTTCAGATTTTGATGATTATGGAAATGCTTTAATGCCAAAAATAAAGGGAGCTGATTACAAACCTTTAATTGAAAATCTAAAAAATTTAAACAAAAAATTATATTGGGTAGTGCCAATTGTTAAAAATGTTAAAAAATTATATGATGTAGAAGAATCTGAAGCAGCAGAATATGATGATATTAAATCTTTAACTTTGGCAGAAACTAGATTTCAAGAATCTAATATTATTAATAAATTTTATAATTCTTCTTCAGGAAATGTGGAAGATGGTAATAAATATGAAAGATTATTGAGAGAATTAAATCCTTATTTTGAAAAACACGATTTACCTTATTCAAACGATGATATTTTAAAAATTAAAGAAATAGAAAAAAATATATTGACTATCGTCGATAATTTGGGAGATTACTATAGTTCCGTATCCATAGGAGAGAAAAATAATATTTCCAGAAAAAAGTTTTTAAGAGATACATATACTACTTCCTTAACTGTTTTAGATATGAAAAAATCAAAAAAATCTTCTATGGTAGTTCAAAGAAAAAAAGTGATTCATAATTCATTAGTTCCAATCAAGTCATTTATGTTTTTACCGGAAGGAGTTTTTAGGTATTCAAGAATTAGTTTGCCAGGAACGGATATATTAGCTCGTGTTAATTTAAACATATTGCCTTTTTACTATATGGACTATTTTAATAATAGAACTATAATTGACACCATATCAATAGGTGATCTTTCTGAAAAAGTGAATTATGAAAAAATAGATTTTCTTAAAAAGATAACCGAATATTCCTTAGATGAAGGTATTCAAGCTATTGACAAATTAGAGGAATATTTAAATTGTATAATTCCCAAAACCAAAGATTTATTCGAGTTAGTAAAAAAATACATTAATGGAAAATTATGTTTATATACTTTGATTGGGTACTTAGAACCTTTTAATATTTATGTATCAGATTTAACCTTCACTCAGTATAATGAAATGAATAAATTTATTAATGATAAAATTAAAATGTATAAAAAGAAATTTGCTGAATCTTATAAATTGTATAGAACACTTAAGCCTGTAAGATATAATAAAACAATCTCTCAACAAGGAAATGTTTCTTTACCTCAATTAATTAATCATGATAATCCTGGAAGTAGTAACCTAAAAGTAGTAGTTTTGGAAGATGGATATGGATTTTCTAGTGAAGATTTTAAACTATTTACTAATTCTGAATTACTAAATAAAATAATTGATATTGATGGTGGAATTTTTTATTTATCAGCTATTTGTTTTATTAATGCGCATTTATTATCTGCGGTTGATATTAATGATGAATTAGAGGCTGTTAATAAAGCAACTGAAAAAGTAATACAAGGAGAGGACTCTAAAAATACATGTGAAAAATATGTTATTACTAAAAAATATAAAGCACTTGATGAATTAAAGGAAGACAATAATAAATTAATATTTTTTGATAAAAAATTAGATACTACTAGATATGAAATTCTTGAAGAATTTCAAGAAAAAAGAACTCAAATGAAAAAAAAAGACTTTAAACTATTTTTAATTGAACATTTGAAAAATAATGTTGGCCTAAATGAAGAAAATGCCTTAGAAGATGTAGAGGCCATGCTTGAAGGAAAAAGACCTGTAAAAGAAGGATATTATGCTGTACTAGAAGAAGAAGACAGTCCAAGTAAGTATTATATACGTAAAGATGGAAAGTGGGAGGTTGATGATTCTATTCCTAGTATAGATGTTGAAAATAATGATATTTTTTGTAATATTCAACCCAAATGTTTTAAAATTAAACAAGATTGTACTGATTTGGAACTATCTGAAACAATATTAAAACATAAGTCATTAGACCAAATTTTAAATGAGTTTGATGTAAAATATGAGGTAGGAAAAGAGCAATTAGTTTCACTAATTGAAAATAGATTAAAATACTTTGAAATGTATATTCACAGTATAAGAAAAATTAACCAGTTTCAAAAATATAAATATAATGATATTCACTATAATGAAGGTTTAAAATATATAGATGATGAAGAAAAAATTTCTTCTCCTTATGCGGATTTGTATCAATTAATTATAAGTCAAAGTGACTTCGTTAAAAAACAAGTTGATATATTTTTATTTTGTAATAAATTTACTAGAGAAGCCCTACCTCAAGAAAATCAATGGTATAGATATTGTATAGATAGTTCTTTACCATTAGTTCCTAAGTTTCAATTTGACTTATCCGAAACCTGGAATTCATCGTCAAATATTAATGAATATTTAATTGTCTTAGAAAATATAAAAAAAACTCAGGGAAAATTAAGTGATGATGGAGATTCTTGGGTCGATGAAAATACAGGAAGAAAAATTTGCGATATTTCTTATGATAATGAAGAAGGCTTTGATACTGATGGAAGGAAAATAACTAGTAGAGAAATATTAATGAGTGAATTAAGTGCTGCTAATGTTTTATCAGAAAAGAAAAAATTGGAAGATGAATCTTTAAAAGAAATGAATCCAAATACTCAAATTAGTTTAATTGTAATCAATGCTATGTCAAAATTTATGGGTATATCAATAGATAACGAAAAACAATTTATTGTCTCTAATGTTCATTTAACTAATTCTAAAGCTTTGGGAAGTAAAGAAGAATATGAAAAAAAAGCAGAGTTATTAAAGAAAAAAAGAAATAAGGAATTACCATCATGGGAGAATATAAATAATCAATCAATTATTATTTTAACTTTGTCTTATATGCTAGTTGGTATACAATGTAGTATTCCAAGTATAAAAACTAGAAAAACCTTTCCTGGTTGTGTTAGGTCATTTCATGGATACCCTTTGGAAGGAGGTGCTGATTATTCTGCTATTGATTATATAGCTTGTGTTGCGTCTAAAATTAGTTCTTCAACTTCTCCTTGGAATGCTATTAAAAAATTAGGTATTAAAAGTATTTCAAAACAAATGAAATTAAATATAGAAAAATTTATTATTACTAGTGATGAGATGCAGACAAAATTTAAGAATAAAATGGAGTGGCTATTATTAAATGCGAATGATGAAATTCCTATTGAATTAGATATTTCTAATTGGCAACAATTTAAGCCTCCACTAAAACCAATTGAATTAAATACAATAGAAAACATAAGTGATTCTTTTAAAGAAGAATTTTTAAGAAATTTAAAAACTGCTAGTATTAAACAACGAGAACAAATAAATGTTATTAATGGTAAAATACAAAGTTTTTCGATGTCATTTTTAAAAAAAATACAAGATATTATAAAAACCAAAAAGCCACTCTTATTAAATTCTTCTGATGAACCTTTTATTGAAAATGTTTGCTGTCAAGAAAGTGTTAACGCCAATAGTTTAAAATATTTCTTTGATAATGATAAATCTTTAAAAACTGTAAATGATATAGTGGATGTGTTATCAAACATAATGTGGGATGTTACTGAAATCCCCAAAGCTGTGCTTATTTTATCTCTTAAAAATACAACTTTGGTTTATCCGCAATTATCTGATATCTATAGTGAACAAACTATTTATTTAACTTATATTAATTATTGTAACTTTAATAATGCTATTCCAATTCCTAATAACTTATTGCCTTTATGTAAATATAAACCTGAATCTTTTGATAAATATGATAGTATAGAAGAACAAATTCGTAAATTAAAAAGAGATGGAATGACATTTACGGAGGAGGGAATGATGAATTTATTGAAGATTAATAATAAAAATAATGAAGTTTATATTAATTTTGAGTTGGAAGAAGTTACACAAATACAAAAATTGAGAGATTTGTTAGATTCCTTTGAAGAATTAGATGAAGTATATATTCCTGAAATTTTAATTCAAAAATTAAATACAGTTCTTGATTCTTTTAGTGTAACCATTGAAAAAGATACAGAAGATTTGAAAAGTCTTACTGATTATTTATCTACTTCAAACACTTTAATGAGAGAAGAAATTTTAACATTTTTCAATCAATATGGAAAATCAAAACCAAGTGAAAAAAGAAAGATTCAAGAATTTATTCAAACTTTTCAAAATTTTGAAGATTATAACGATATGGTAGAAGAAGGATTATTTTCTTCAATAAAAGATGAAAGTTTTTTAAGAGCACAACAATTTATGAAAAATTGTATTTATGAAATAGTTAAGGTTTTTCCAAACATTATTATTAACAGAGTTTATTCTAATCGTGAAGTTAAAGTGCCTAACTATTGGAAGTTATCAAAAAATCATCAAATGAAATTTAAAACACAATTAGATAAATATTATAAAGAATTTTTGAAGTTTGAAGGAGATACAGCATTAAATGATTTATTAGAGAAAATCCAAACTAAAGTTTTAAATCTTTATTTATTAAGTCAAGAACTATTTTCATTTTATTCTATTATAACATCCAAAGGACCCATTTACTCTATTTTAAATAAATATTCAGTTAGTAAATTATTAGAATATTGCTTTCTTAGTATTTTACAAGAACATATAAATTTAGTAAGTTCAATAGTAGTTAAAAAAGTAAAAAAGCCTTTAGATATTCAGGATGTAATGACTAGTTTAGAAGTTCAAAATGAATTAACTGGAGAATTAGTGGATGAATTAGAAATAGTTTCTGGAGAATCTTTGGATTTAAATAATAAAGTATCTGAATATCTGATTAGTATGTTAAAAATTTTTATTGTTACTAAGAATAGTATTAATTTTAGTTCCCAAAATATAAAAGATTTAGTGAATAGAGCTAAAGAAAAGGAAAAAGATGAAATTACACAAAAATTAAAAGATTTAACTGATGAAGAAAGAGAGATTGATACAGAACTAAAAAAACATAAATTAGGAGATTGGGGTTTAGGTCTTCAAAAAGGATTAACTCAATATGATCCTGAATTTTATGATAGAGAGTTCATGGAAAATGAAAAAAAAGAGAAGTATGATAAGCATTTAAATGATTTAGGATTAACAGATATTGGTGAAAGAGAAATGGCTAGATTAGATTTAGAAGATGGTGATTTAGTAGTTTCTGAAATTGAAAGAGAGATAAATGATATATCTTTGATTGCCGAAGATGAGGGTCAAAATTATGATGGAGATGGAGATGAATATTATTAAAGTATTAGATGAAAAAAATAATCATTTATATATATAATATCTATGTCAGTAAGAGCTTTTATTAAAAAATACATAATATCATTTTCCATATTAATATTTATTTCGGTTTATCTAATTATAAATCATTTTCAACCAAGTTTTTTATATAATAGAGATGGTTCACTACGAAGTTTTGGTTTAGGATATAAAAACAAAACAGTATTGCCTTTATGGTTAATATCTATAGTTATAGCAATTCTCTCTTATGTTATAGTTTTATATTGGTTGGCACTTCCTAAAATTCAATTTTAAAATTAATTATAAAAACTGCTTATAATTAATTTTATACCATAACATAAATGAATTTGGAAGAACCTAAAAACTACGAACCAGAAACCTGGCAAAATATGAGAAAAAATATAGGATGGGTAATGTATGATTCTTTACCAAAAATTTTGTATAGGATAAATATTTTTGATGATGGAAATGAAAGTCTAAAACAGTTAGATAATTTATGGTATATTTATGGCTCTTATAAAGGAAAAGTAACAATTGTTAATGCGGTTGATTCAAAATCTTTAGTATTTAGTATTTCTATGTGGAAATTAGAAAAAGTATAAATTTATTTATTCAGTAGTTTCATATACTTTTTGTTTTACAGGCTGACTTGCTTCTTGTTCCATGGTACTTTCATAATCATCATGTCTCTTTTTCATTTCATCAGCATCTATTCCACAATCGGCAGTAGCTATATAATTAAAACTTATTGAAGTAATTAAACTACCTGTTAAAATATACCAAATTGCTTCTGATACAATTTCTTTTAGTTCAATTAGTTTATAAAAATCTTCTTTATGTTCATCAGCATCAGATTTAAATAATGGTTTCATCCTATCCCAAAAGGTATTATAGGTTTGTGGGGTAACTTCATTCATTAATAAAGAAGGGTCACTGTAAATATGTTGAATAGCTTCATTAGCCAGTTTAACATCTTCTTCAGAAGCTCCTCCTTTTTGAAGATGTTTCCTTGCTTGCTTTTTCTTTTGAGTGATAGACATATTTGATTTTTTACCTCCTCCTTTCTTTTTCTCAGAAAGTTCACTTACATAGTCAGATTTTAAAATATAATCTATTAATAAATTTTTAGCTCCAGCTATGTTAGCAATTAAATATCCAATAGTATTTGAAAATGGCGCTTTCCATCCAGGAAATTGTAATAATAATATATTCAATATTCCAAAAATAATTACCCAAGGTATTAGTGTTACCATAAAAGAAAGTGCCCAATTAGTAGTTCCACAACGTTCTGTAATTACACTTAAATTAATAAAATACTGAGAAACAATTACACCTAAATAATAAAGAATAGTATATAATTTCATACTTCCTGACTGAGAGAAGTTATATTTTAATATAAAATAAACTAAAGTTATAGCTAAAAATACCATTAGAGATAATGTAGCTGTACTATCTACTTCTGTTGCCATTGTATAAATAATAGGTATAATATATTTTGATATTTTCGTATTAATATTTATGAACGCTTTAGATACAAAACCAACTTTAATAGAACCAGGAATGAAATACTTTATGAGAGAAACTTTAAAAAAATGTAAAATAAATAAATTTGAACATTATTCCAAAATGTTTAATATAATAGGTTTTATTTCGTTTATAATAATTTTAGGCATATTTTTAATTATCCGATATAAAGGAAAATTAACTCCAGTTGAAAAGCAAAATAAATTAAATGAACAAAGACATTATATTTTATCTAAAATAAAGCAATTTCAAGATGTAAAGAGACAACAAAGAGAAGAATTGATTACAAATATACCTAAATGGGAATCTGATTTAAAGATAATGAATGATAAATTTTATAGGTAAACTATATAGTATGTCTTCTGAAAATACAATTGAAGATTTATCAATGCCTTTAGAAGATAAACCTAAAGTTTCTCCTCCAAAACCTGAAAGTGTATCTTCAAATGATGATAGATTTGTTCCAATTTATAATAATGAGCAGGAAAATGTAATAAATGAATTTTATAAATTAAAAGGAAATTATGAAAAAAATATAAGAAGGAAAAAAGATAAAATTATGAAAAATCCAGCTTTATCTAAAGAAGATAAAAGAAAGCGCTGGCTAATGGAAAAAATACCTTGTATACATTGTAAAAAACCAGTTGGAACCTTTTTTTCAGTTAAAGATAGAAGATTAATTGCGCATTGTGGAGCAGTAGATAATACGACAGATGGAATCCAACCTTGTAGTTTAAGAATAGATATAGACTTGGCGGCTGTTACTACTATGCAACAAACTATAAATGATTTTGAAAAATATAAAGAAGATGATAAAGAAAATATTATTATTACAAAGTTGAATTTGTTATTTGGATTTTTATCAGAAACTCAAGCTATTGAACAGTTTGAATTAAAACGTAAAGAATTTGAAGATGATTTAAAAACTTACAATGAATATTTAGAACTGTTTTATGAAGTTCACTATAGTAAAAAAAAAAAAGAAACAATTAATTTATTAAATCAACAAGCTGAGTCTACAATTCAAGAAATCAAAGATTTAATAAAAAAAGGAATACGTGAGAATGAAGATAGAAATGATAATAAAACTGTAAGTTTATCGGCAGCAAGAGATGCTGTAACTATACAAATAGATAGATTAAATAAAATTTTAACAGAATTACGTACTTTAAAGTATCAGTATTATGCGGTGGAAGAAGATGAAGAAAATCCAAATGAACATAAATTAATAGCTGAACCAATGATTATCGCACGTTCAGAAGTTGTAATAGATAAAGATGCAAAAATAAATACTTTTCAAATTAAATAATAATATATATTTTATATATTATGAAGTTAAGTAGATTTGTTTCATTTCCTGTATTTTTGATATCTTTAGCTATTGGTGTATTTATAGTTTATATAACCTCTCCAGGGAAAAAATCTGTTTATATTTACCCTACACCTGAAAACACTGATAAGTTTCTTTGGGAAGATAGCACAGGAACATGTTTTAAATGGGATGTGCGTGAAGTAAAAAAACCAAAAAAAAATAGTAAAATTAAAGAGATTCCCATTCAAAACTAATCTCTTGTAAATATATATATTCATGAATTTTAAGAGAATTTTTTATGGTAAATATAGTAAAGTAATTTTTTCAATTATATTGGGGTTTGGATTAGCTACTTTTTTTAGAAAAGCTTGTAGTAGTAGAAAATGTATTAGTTTTAAAACGCCAGATGTAAAAAAAGTAGTTGGTAATGTGTATAAATACGATGGCAAATATTATGAATTTACACCACAGGCTACTCATTGTGATAAATCAAAAAAAATAATACATTATGCGTAAATCTATTTGGTTTAGATTCTTTAGGTATATAAATATGTCAATGTCAGGTACAACTGCTATTGATTCTTTACCTACAGATCCTTCAGTTACTTCAGGTGAACCGGTACAATCAAATATCAATATGGAAATAAGCGAAAAACCCAGTCAAGTTTCATTTAGTGAAGATACAAAAATAAATGATGGTAAAATGCCGGGAATCATGCAGCAAAAAACAATTAATAATTTAGTTTCGGGCATTCAACAAGCAGCTGCTGCTGGAGTAACAGAATTACCTTCTAGAGATATTCCCATGTCACAAAATAGAGTTCATATGGATAATCAAGCTGACCCTAATTTTATTCCTAGCCAACAAAAAGTAGATTACATTCAAAATCAAAGTACAGAAGAGCAATATATGGCTCAGGTACATAAAAATATTAATAAAAAAGATAATTTAGATATTTTATACGATGAACTTCAAGTTCCAATATTGATATCTCTCTTATTTTTTTTATTTAATTTACCTTTTTTTAAAAAATTATTAAGCGAAAATGTAACATTTTTATTTAAAAAAGATGGAAATTACAATTTATATGGTTTTTTATTTAGTAGTGTTTTATTTGGAATATTCTATTATATTTTAAAAACTGTATTAAATCACTTTAGTACATTTTAAAAAATATTTAATTTTTATACTTAAATATTTTTAATTTTATGATTTAGAAATTACCACTAATAGCTTTGTAAATATCTATTGATTTAGAAATTGCGTTTTTTATATATTCTTGTACTACCAATCGTAAATCACCAGATACTTTATCATGAAACGCCATTCTTAAATAACTTTGAGTATCATGTGGATGTGCTTTTCTAAATCCCAAGAATGATAATGTTGTATCACCTTCATAGTGTAGAATATATAATATATATTCAATAACTTTTCCTAATGTAAAGTCCTCATTTTCAAGTATTATATCAAAACAATTGACAATAGTACAATTAGAATTTATAATTCTTAAATCGCCTTCTTCAAGCAAGCGTAAAACATCTAATAACTTTAAAATTATTACATCACATGCTTTTTTTACTAATGCTCTATTTTTAAAAACCCCAACAGTCTCAATAACAAAATCAAATGAATTGGATTTATAATAACGTTGAGCTTCAAGAAGATACCAATTTTTTCTCTCATATTCAATTATTTCTGGTGTGTTTCCGGTGGATTGTAATTCTTTTTCTTTTTCAGCCCAAGCTAATGCTGCTCTTTCCGAATCTATAGTATTTCCAAATGAGGCTTTAGATACGGCGTTATACATTCCATTTTCAGCTGCCGTTCCTAATTCCATGACTGCTGAAAATTTTAAATGTTCACCATCCATATTATTGGAAAGCTTAGGTCTTAATCTACAAAAATCAATATATTGTTGTGTCATAGAATTTTTAGGAAAGATTTTCTCTTTTTCTGATTCTGAAATTTCTTTATTAGTTACTGTATTTATAATTTTAAAATCTTCCGTAGTTACAAATTCAATATTATTAGAATCATTTTTTTTGTCAACTTTCACTAAATATTGTTCAAGAGGTAAAGATAAATCTGTTATATGTATAGGTATACAACTTAATCGTTGTTTTAAAATTTCATTATTGAGTCGAGTAGTATTAATTAAAATATCACATTTATTAGAAGTATAAGGAGTAGTTTTAAATACAACAGTTGGAATATTAGCTAATAGAATTCTTCTTAAACCATTTACTATACTAACACTAGTATTATTAATTTCAAATTTTAAAATATCACTATCTTCAGACGTAATTTTAATTTCAGGTAGCATTGTATATATATACGGGTTAAATATTTAATATATTTATTCAATTTTATAAATAAGTTAAAAATTTTATTTGATTTTATTTAGAACTAATAATGAGTAGTATATTATATTATAGTAATTATTGTGAGAATTGTAAAAAATTAATTGGTATTTTAAGTCAAAATAAAGTTAAAGAAAAAATTCATTATATTTGTATCGATAAAAGAGTAAAAGGACATGGAGGAGCAACTTATGTTATTTTAGAAAATCAACAACAACTTGTTCTTCCTCCCACAGTAACTAAAGTTCCTGCTTTATTATTATTAACTCAAGGACATTCTGTTTTATTTGGAGACCAAATATATCAACATCTTCAACCCAAAGAAAATAATTTTTCTGATAGAATTGCTGGTACTCCAAATGAACCTACAGCTTTTTCTTTAGGAACTTGTGCTCTAGGAGGTGTATCTTCAGATTCTTTTAGTTTTTTGGATCAAACTGCGGATTCAATGTCGGCGAAGGGAGATGGAGGATTAAGACAAATGCATCAATATGCAACATTAGAATTTAATGATAAGATAGATACTCCACCGGATAACTATGAACCAAATACAATTGGAAATCAAGGAATGTCTATGGAACAAATTCAATTACAAAGAAATAGTGAAATTCCTCAAATAGAAAGAACAATGGATAATCAATTATAATATAATTCCTATAAATATTTAAAAATTATTTAAATATTTATGTATTATGGAATCTGTAGCTGAAAAACCAATTGATAAAAGTATGTATCTGAAAGCATTTAATCAGCAGTTTGTGGAAATGTTAGATGATATTGAACGAGTTATACCTGATAACTTAGATATTGTGACTATGAAAAAAGCTTTATTGAAATTAAAAAGAGCTAATCCTAAATTAATTTTAACAATGTGGCATAAATGGGTTGCTGTTCAATATGGAGAAAAAGTTTCTGATGGTGATTATGAATTTTTTGTAAATAAAGATTATAAGTTAGATTTATCTACTTCTAAACATCAATCTTCTATTTTAGAATCAATTGAACGAATGAGAGAAACAGTAAGAGAATTAGATAGCGAAAATAAAAAAATTGCTTTAGAATATGTTAAAAATTTATGTGAACTTTCAAAAATATATATGTCTAATTAATATATTCTTTAAAATATATTTAATTTAAACAATAGAGTTTATTAATTAAATATACTATGGATGAAGAAACGAGTTCAAATGACAAAAATCTAGAATTCCAGAAAGTAATAAAAGATTTATCTGAGGATATTTTACTTACTTTTCCAGAGTACAAAGAATCTTATACAAACGATTTAAATAATTTAGATGATGACGAATGTATAAAAAATTTATTTGAATATTGTAAAAAAGTATATCCTGAACGATTTTTTGATATTTTATATCAAAATAATGATATTTGGAACAATAAAGAGATAGATACATTTTTTTTACCGGAAATTGATTTTGGAATAATGATGCTTGACGAATCAGTTTCTGAGCAAACTAAAACAACTATTTGGAAATATTTACAATTAATATTATTATCAGTGACATCTTCTCTTAGTGACGGAGAGTCTTTTGGAGACACGGCAAAATTATTTGAAGCTATAAATGAAGATGAATTTAAGACTAAGTTACAAGATACTGTAAATCAAATGCATGATTTATTTGGAAATATGGAGAATAATCAAGAACCAGATAGCGAGGGTAAGAAAAAAAATGATAGTAAGTTTAACTTGGATGATTTACCTAATCCGGAAGAACTTCATAATCATATCACTGGAATGTTAGATGGAAAATTAGGAAGATTAGCAAGAGAAATTGCTCAAGAAACTGCTGAAAATTTGGATATTGATATGGAAGGTTCTCAAGATGTAGGTGATGTTTTTAAAAAATTATTTTCAAATCCTGGAAAATTAATGAATTTAGTAAAAGATGTAGGTGGAAAATTAGATGCTAAAATTAAAAGTGGAGATATTAATGAAGAAGAATTATTGAGTGAAGCAACAAATATTATGCAGAAAATGAAAGATATGCCTGGAATGCCAGGAATGGATGGAATACAAGAAATGTTATCAAAGATGGGCATGCCGAAGGGTAAAATGAATAATGCGAATATGAATAAATTTAGGAGTCATATGGAGAGACAAATGAAATTAGCAAAAATGAAAGAGAAAATGAAAGAAAAAAGTAATTCCAATTCAAATTCTAATTCTAATACATGGTCTGATGGTTCAACATTAGATAAAACTTCATTAGAAGAAGCACACAAGCGAGCTGAAGAGGCAGCTTCAGCCTTATTAGCTCAATTAGATACTGAAGAGCAAGCGGCGGAAAATAAAAAAAAAAGAAAAAAAAGAAAAAAAGATAAGAAAAAAAAAGAAAAAAATTAAAAAATTAAAAAATAAAAAAATTGAACTCTAATTAGTAATAATAGTTGGGATAGTAGATGTTTGGTTTAAAAGCAAATCAAGTTAACGCAATAGAATGTGTAAAAAATAATGATTTTAACTCTGGAGTACTTGCTCATGCTACAGGAACTGGGAAGTCAGTTATAGGTATTCATTTAATTAAATCATTTATAGAAATAAATAAAAATAGTCATATTATTTGGCTTTGTGAATTTAAGACAATTATCAATGAATTATTTTCAAATGAATATTTTTCAAGAGATTTAAATGATATCCAAGAAAATTATACGATTTTTAATTATGCGAAAGAAAAACCTAAAGAATGGGTCGAAAATATTAATAAATGTGAAAAACCGTTTATTCTATTTATTAATAGAGCTTTCTTGACAAGCCAAGAAAAATATAAATGTATAAAAAAAAATATCGATTTTATTATCCATGATGAATGTCATTCTATTAAAAATAACACTACTAAACAATTTTATACTCATCTTTCTATTGTAAATCCTAATTATAAAGTTATAGGATTATCTGCTACTCCATTAAAGGTATATCCTTTTGAGAATATAATTCATTCTTATAGTTTATATGATGCTTTATTAAATAATGACTTGGTTACTCCACAAATTGTGTGGTTTACAAAAGAACAAAAAATTACGAGTGATGAGATTATGTTAGAAATAAATGAAATGATGAAATCTTTACCATTTCGAAAAATCATTGTATGGTGTGGATTAATCAAAGAATGTGAAGAATTGGCAAAACAGTGGCAAAAGTTCTTTACAGATTATAAAGTTTGTATAGACACATCTTGTGATTCACAAATTGATAATATAGGTAATTTTAATGATTTTAAAGCATTAACATCCAATGGGTTTTTATTTTGTGCCGCAAAGCATAGAGAAGGTAGTGATATAAAAAATTTAGATGGTTGTATTTTTATGGACAAAGTATCTAAGCGCACTCCAAAAACATTTATCCAGTGTTTGGGTAGAGTACTCAGGCTTCAACAAAATAAGACTAAAGGACTCATCGTAGACATTAAGGCTAAAAGTGCTTATGACGTTATTAAACGAATGGCTGCTTATTTAAATAATGATAAAGAATTTCCTTATGATTATTCCTATTATTATAGCAGTAGTGGAGATATAAAAATTAACAATTTATTGATTAAACAACAAAATTATGTATGCTCTGAAATTATGGATTCTAGTTTAATTACTAAGGAATTTATTTTGAATCAGTTTAAAAAGCCAGTTATAGATAGCGTTATTTATAAAGAAAGATTGGAAAATGAGTTAAATATGTTTATAGAAAAAAATCTTTTAAAATATCTTTATTTTGCTATTGAAATTTTAAATCTTACAAGTGATATACCTCATGTAACAAGAGGTTCTTGTGGTAGTTCACTTTTATGTTATTATTTGGGTATTTCTCATGTAGATCCAGTGAAATATAATATTAAATTTGAGCGATTTTTAAATATTTATAGAAACAATTTACCGGATATAGATTTTGACTTTCCACATACTAGTCGAGATGAAATCTTCTTTCGATTGGAAAAAAAGTGGCCTGGTAAAATAGCAAGAATAAGTAATCATGTCCATTATCATGAAAAATCGGCCAAACGTGCTGCCTTGAAAGAACTAGGACATAGTAAGTTTATTGGAAAATATGAAATTAATGATTATATCAAAAAACTACCAAAAGCTACACGAGATGAATTAAATAAAAGAGTAAAGAATCTTGAGAATAAGTTTAGAATGTATTCTTTACATTGTGGAGGGATAGTATTTTATCCAGAAGGAGTACCAGATTATTTAAAACATACAGCAAAGTCTCAAAATGTCATTAATCAGATTACTTTAAACAAATATGATATATCATCAGAAAAACGTTTTAAAATTGATATTCTTTCTTCTCGAGCGTTAACACAAATATGTGATATTGATAAATCCCTAGCTTTCAAAGATTTTACCGAAATTAATATAGACCCTGATGTTATGGAATTGTTTAGTACAGGTAAGAATATAGGAATTACTTTATCAGAATCTCCTTTAATAAAAAAAGCAATGTTGGAAATCAAACCAAAATCTATAACTGACTTAGCTTTGATATTAGCGATTATAAGACCGGCCGCTAAAGATGTAGAAAAAACGAATAGTATTAGTCATACAGATTTGGTATATGATGATGACGCAATAGATTTTATATCTACATATTGTAATGTTGATTTTGCGAAAGCGGATTATTATAGAAGAAATATCGTTAAATATAATAAAGAGGTAATAGCTGAGGTTAATAAATGTCTTTCGAAAGATTTACAAAAAAAATTAGATGGGTTACATGGTTATGGTTTTTGTAAAGCTCATGCTTATTCTTATGCTGAACTAATTTATAAATTAGCTTATTTAAAAAAACATAGACCAGAAGATTTTTGGAAATCAACATTGAAAAATGCGGAAAGTAGCTATAGAAATTGGGTTCATTATTTTGAGGCTAAATTAGAAAATGTAGATTTTAAAATGATTAAAGAAAATAAAGATTCAGTTTATTGTAAAAATAGAAATAAAGAACTGTATAAATTGAATCATGAACAACATTTTGCTAAATATGGTATTTGGAATATAAAGAAAGATTTATTTTATCCAAACTGTTATGGTTTTATTGATAAAGAAAGATATATTTATAAAGGAATTATAGCATCTATTAAAGTTCTAGGTAAAATGATTATATATTTCATTTGTGTTGGAATTCATAAATATATTGAAGTTTCTGTAAAAAAAGACTATGTATGTAAAGATACTTTTAAAAAAATAGGAATCAAAGGATTTGGTAAATTACAAGATTCCGTTATTATTTCTGTAAAAAGTATTAGAAATCAATATTTTTAATATATTTAAAGATTTAATTATAAATATTTAAAAGATGGATATTATTTCTAGGAATAATGAAGATAAAGATGTATCTTTATTACAACTGGCGATGCCTATATTAGGATTTGTATCTGGTTCTGTAATACATGTAGCTATGGTAGACCTTTATGAAAGCCTTTTTTTAAATAAATATTCTTTGAATACATTTAATTTGAGAAGATTGAATAATTTTTCAGGATATATGGGTTTTTTATTAGGATTAAATTACTTAAATACAGGAAAATCTCTTTTTTAGAAAAAATAAGATAATTTTATTTTTTGCTGTATTTTATGTAAAAATTAAAAATATAGTTGTTTGTATATATATAATGAGTGTTAATTTTTGGATCAAAGACCCATCAGTATTAATAGATAAAAATAATGTTATGTCTTTATGGCCAACTCCTACTATGTCTATGAATGAAAAATTAAATTCTATATCTAGAGTAATTATATTATTAACAATTTTAGGTTTTTTTATAACTAAATCAATTAGAATTATAGTTACAGGTCTAGTGACTTTAGGTGTAATAATATTTTTATATTTTCAAAAAGATAAATCAGGAGAAGGTGATTTAAAATATACTATTAAAGAAAGTTTTGCTAACCCATCAGGTAGTAAATTTTTAAAAAAAAATTATAAACCTAGTAATCCTACTAATCCATTAAGTAATGTTAATTTACCAGAAATTCAGTTTAATCCGAATCGTAAAGCTGCAGCTCCTGCTTTTAATCCGGATGTTGAAAAACAGATAAATGAAAATACAAAAGAAATGGTTCAAAAAGTAAGTTTTCCGGAAGATCCAACTATAAATGATAAATTATTTAAAGATTTAGGCGATGATTTTATTTTCGATAGATCAATGAGGAATTTCTATTCTACAGCAAATACTAAAGTAGTACCAGGCGACCAAAAAGCATTTGCGGAGTATTTATATGGTGATATGACATCTTGTAAAGATGGTGACCCACTCGCCTGTGAGAGAAATTCACAAAGATATATACCTGGATATTAAATGTTTAAAAAAAAAAAATATATTATTGAATTATATATAATGGCTAGTGTTAGTGATTACGCATTCAATAATATGTCAAGAATAGGAAATGACAATTGTGACCAAAGTCAAAGGAATATCCAAAATGTAGCGCAAGCGGATTGGACTTTATCAAATCATATGTCTGATAGTTGTACTATGTCAAAGGGTATTAATTTTGCTTTATCTAATGGTCCTGGTATTAATTATTCAGGTTCACATCAAACAGGAATTGGGGGATGTCAAATTGATACAAATTCTGATTTATTGATTGATAAAATTATGAAACCCGCCTGTAAAATTAGTTTACTTCAAAGACCTTTTGCTACTGTACCATATTTAGGAAGAGGTTCAGTTAATCCAGTATTAGAATCTCAACTAATGCAAGGAGATTTAAATATTAATAAAAAAACAGTAAATCATTTAACAGAAAAATCTTATATTAATTATCATCATACTCCAATGATTCCATCTTTAGCGGCTTCAATTACTAATCCAAGTAATTTGATTGAAGGAGCGGCTGCGGAAGGTTGGATCAGAGGTGGTCTTCCATCTAGGGATTTAACGAAAGACCAAGATTATTTCACACAACATACCAAAACTCAATATTAAATAAAATATAATAAATATAACGTTTAATTATTTATTATATGTATAAATTTGAATATACTATCTCAGATTTTCAAACAGATGAAGAGTATCAAAAAGAATTTTTGACTTTATTTGAAATCCAAGATATTATGGATGATTCTCTTAACAACAAATTATCTTATATTTATGACTTAATTAAAGAAAATGAAGATTGGAAAAAATTACTTGAATATTTTAGTAGATTATTTCCATTTATCGAGGAATCTAATTTAGAATTATCTCTACCAATCGCATTTACATATAGTTATTTAAAAAATACACATGAATGTTTGAGAGAATTTTACTTTAAGAAAACAACATTTTTAGTACAAGAATTAATTAAATCCTTTGATAAAAAATAAAATATTTTATTGTATTATTATGGCTTCTACTAGAAATATAAATACATGTGGTGATTATAAAATTCAGCAAAAAGCATTTGAGAGAAATTTACAAGAAGTAACTTATAAATATGGTGCTGGGGGCATTGCTTATTCGCCAGCTTTACCTTGTGGTGGTTCCGCACCTCCAAGCTTAATGAATTATCATTCACTAGC
>CESB01045670.1_pt1 | contig 21244 bp, 27 predicted proteins | sample 531071 | NCBI WGS metagenome assembly CESB01 (sample SAMEA2621259, study PRJEB7988) | marine metagenome | biome: marine biome (ENVO:00000447); feature: surface water layer (ENVO:00002042); material: "saline water (ENVO:00002010), including plankton (ENVO:xxxxxxxx)" | depth 5 m | reverse complement strand
TTCTTCTAGCAGTTCTTCTAGCAGTTCTTCTAGCAGTTCTTCTAGCATGTTGTCTAGAGATAATAGAAACGACATGATGGATTCAGGTTTTAATATTGTAGGTGTGTTATCACTTGTAATTCAACGTGCTTTAGAATTGGGTACACCGAATGAACCTCTTTCAGATTTTACGACACAAAATCATTTAATGAATACATTATATAGATATAATATGTTTGATATGTATCACGATCTTGAATTTAATGTAGATAATTTATTTTTGTCTAATGCAGAAAGAGATAATATAGGTGCAGTATTAAGTTCTTATATTGAACACCGTATAGATAATAGATATCCTATGGGGTCTTTATTAGCATATGAAAATGCTCCAATAATAATTATGTACAATAGAATAAAATCATTATTTAGTAGATTATTAGGAAGAAGAAGAAGTAGGGTGGAAATCATGTCGTCAATACGAAATAATAATCCTCAATCATCCAGAAGTTTACCACCATTACCACAAAGACAAGATGATGAAGAGTCTATTCCATCTGGTGATGATGCAAGTGGTATCAGCCAATCTGATAATTGGGCAAATATGAGTTATCCCATATTTATTCATGAAGTCACTTTAAATGGACGCCATTATATGTTAGATATAGATAATAATGTTTATGACGGAGTAACTCATACATTATTAGGAAGAATAGGACAAGGAGAATTCACAAGTGAAGAATGGATGAATCAACGTTACATTGAAAATCCAGCATATAGAAGAGGAGGGAAAAAATCAAAAAAGAAAAATAAAAAAACACGTAAAAGAGGAAAAAGTAAAAAACATAAGAAATCAAAAAGTAAATGAGTTTAAAAATAAATAAAATAGTAAATGATAATAATATATCATGTTAAATATATTATTATTTATATTTTTAATAAATGTTTATGGTGATTATAATAAAAAATATAAAAATGCAGGAGTTTATTTAAATTCAGTAAAATGTAATTTACATCCCAGAATAACACCAGATAATGTATTAAATTATAGTGGTGAAATAAATAATACAATTGCATCTATATGTGGATTAAATAATGGAATTTTTACTTTAGAACCAACAGGTGATAAAACATATGGATGTAGTACATTACCATCTTCTTGGAATTTTACAATAAATACTATTTTAGATTTAGAACCAAAAAAAATAATTTATTATTTAGACATATTAATTGAAGGATTTTTTAATACAAGTGGTTATCAACAATCAGCATGTGTAGGAAGTGTTTCTTATTTAACATGCAATCGAGAAAATCCGTGGAAATATACATCATATTATGATAAGATAAAGGGCCCGATAAGAGGTGTAAATATAGGAGGTTTATTTGTACTAGAAAGATGGATATTACCAGATTTTACAAATTGGGGAGAGAATGGAGTAATAGACCAATATACTTTTTCAAAAGAATGTGCAAAATTAGGTAATTGTGATGTACTAATAAATCATTGGGAAACATTTTATAATCAGAATGATTTTTATGATATGAAAAAATATGGAATAAATATGATTAGATTACCAGTAGGATATTGGTATTTTACAGAAATATCTGGTTTTAAAAATAAACCATATATAATACCACAAGAATCTATATATGATAGTAATCATCCTATTACAAAAATTATAAACTATGCAAATAATGCCGGACTTTATATTACATTAGATTTACATGGAGCACCAGGTTCTCAAAATGGATTTGATAATTCTGGCGAAACAACACAATATATGAGTCAACCAGATGTCTGGGGACAACATTGGATATATAACCCCGAAAACATAAACGGAACTATTGAAACAAATATAGCTATGGTAAAATATATAAAATATATAGAAAGTGAATATAATTTAAATAATGTAATTATATTAGAATTATTAAATGAACCGTATATAGATTTGGATATTTCTTTAGTAAAAAAATATTATATTGATGCTATAACAGAAATTAGAAAACATACAAATATGACATTGTTTATACATGATTCTTTTCGAGGTGTTCAATGGAATACATTATTAAAAGATTGGCCGTTTGAAAATGTATATATGGATACACATTCTTATCAATGTTTTGGTTTGTCTAACGTAGCATCAGATACTAGTGATGGTGATAAATTAAAAATGTATATGCATGAAATGGAATCATGTGGGTTAAGCAATGTAATTCATTACGAAACATGTTTAACACTACCAACTGTTGTAGGTGAATGGTCATTAGCAATTGATGATTGTATTAATTACTTAAATGCTCAATATCAAAATGTAGGTCAATGTGATAGAATGAATGAAAGGATAAATAGTCCAATTTGGAATTCAAAATATAAATCATATGCAATGCGTCAAATAAATACATTTGAAAAGGAATTGGGATGGTTTTTTTGGACATGGAAATTATCAGAATATGCAGAGAAATATGAAATTCCATCATCTTATTATTGGAGTTTTAGTCTAGCTGTAAAACATGATTATATTAATTTATTTGATAATAGTAATCTAAACGCATGTGATTTTGATGTAGAATATCCTATACTATCATCTACAGTATCATCTACTTCTAATAATAATAGTAATATTTATCTACCTATTGTTGTATTTTTATTATCATTTATATTAACTATGTGTCTAATTTATTTTTGTTATTATAAAGGGATAAATAATAATATAGAACGAATATATCATAGAAAAAAAAATTACTATTCCATTATTCCGAATACAATTGTTCCTGGTATTTCGAGTCAAATGAATGTCAACGAAAATTAAAATTATATGTCATTTAACACTATTATCTTTAAATGATAATGTATTACCCTTTTTAACTATCAATACACGTTTATTATTAATGGCCTTTTCACCTCCAGTCAAGTGTAATGAACCATCTAAATATGATTTTATTAAATTATATAATTTACATTTTGATAAACCATTAAATGTACTATAAATTATATATTTTATATTTATATTTTTCATAATTGAAACACATTGATTACATGGTTTAGCATTTCTTAATTCACCTAGATCTGATATTCTAACTATATATAAGTTAATTTTTTTGTTATTTCCTTTTTTTAAACATTTTCTAATCACATCTATTTCTGCATGACAAGAACAACAATTTTTAATTAATCCATCTCTAGAATAAGTTCTATAATGATTGTATCCTTTAGCTATAATTTTACCTGATGTAACAGCAATACAACCATGTTTGAAAGGTAAATCAGACTTATTTGCTTCTATAGTTGCTATAGAAGCAAATTTTTCGTCACTAGTAGAACACAACATTTATAAAAACAAAAAATAATTATATACTTCAATTTTAATAAATAATTTTATAGATAACGATAATACATATAACAATAATATAGCCATTCTTTCCATGATAAATTTGTTTTATCATATTTATCAACTTTCCATTCATAACCATTATTATGATTCCATTGTTTTATATCCATTATTATTTCTTCTGTATTAAATTCTATCAATTCATATGATGTATATGTTAATACAAGTCTTTTATCACATTCATATATATTTAATATCATATATTTTTGATTATATTTTTTATTATTATATACATCAGTGATATATACAATATCTCCTTTACATAATGACATTTATATTATTAGAATATAAATATATATATCAATTTTATAATAAAATATTTATATTTAGTATAAAATGTCATCAACTCCAAGAAATTCAAGAAATCCATCAGTAATGGGTAATGCTTCAACTGCCGTAAATACTGTAGCTAATGCTTTTACTAATATTGCTCCTGCTATATCTACAATAGCTCCAGAGTCATCAATAACAGCATCAAATACAAGAAGATTGGCTGAATTCATCAATCATTTGAGAAACTTGAGTATTGTAAATTTACTTGCAGGTTCAGCAATGCCAGTTATTGCAGGTACAAGTATGCCAGAATATTTATTAAAAAATCCTTTTATTATAGCTTGTATTGCTGCTTTTTGTTTAGCAATATTATCAGGATTATATGGTCTTGTTAATTGGAGTAATATTAATTTAAGTACAATAAATCATTTCAGATATATATTAGGTGCTGGAACAATATTTATGGTTATTGGTATTTTTCTTTTAATAGCAGGACTTTCTACTACACCAAATCCAGAATTCCAAGAAGAAAAGAAAGTGGAACAACAATAATTATTAAAAAAATAATTATTAAAAAAAATATTCATATAATATATAATGTCGTTTGTAGCGATGCATGATGAGGATGAGGAAGACGATCTTATGATTGGTACTGAACAGGAACAACGTAGATTGAAGGCAGATACAGAATTTCAACAAAGAATTAGTGATTGGCAAGACGACGCTGATAGAGATTTTCAAAAAAGCACTGGTATAAAACTACCAAGAAGAAAAAAAGGAGGTTCATCAAAGAAAAGAAAAAGCAATAAAAAGACTCGTAAATTAAAAAAAAACAAGAAGAGTCGTAAATTAAAAAAGTCTAAAAGAAATATTCGTAAAAGAAAATCTAGAAAATAAGTAATTGCGTTTATCAATATTGTATAATATAATTTTTTCGTATTATATAATAATTTTTTAAATTCAAACAAGACTGCAATTTCGTATTCATGATAAAAGTGAATTTATTCCTTGTTTTGCACCCATTCTTATTTGAATACAAGTATTATCTATATCATCATCTGGATTCAAACGTATTGTTTTCATTATATTTTTCATTTTCGGAAGTTTCCATTCACCACTCATCATTTTTCCATTATACATACGTAATGAATGTGGATTAATACCACAACCTATTTCCAAAATTATTATTTTTCTATTGTTTTCTTCATTTTCTTTTAACCATAATTCCATCTTTTTTCGAGCAAATTCATATGGCTTCCCATAAAAGTCATAGTCACCAAACATACTAACGTTTGGTCTTAGTATGTTAGAACAATATGGACATGATGGTAAATTAGAACCAATTAATGTATTATCATCAACAATTGGAATATGTGCATCAGTCATTTCAATTATTCCATTTCTTAAAACACATTTTTTATCCATACATTGTAAGGATTTCATTGTTCCATGAACTTCATATATTTTATCTTTATCAAATCCAGCATTCTCAAAATAATTGTCAATATTTGATGTACAGATGAAATAATTATTTTTTATAGTCTTTACATAATCTAATAATTTATAATATCCATCATGAGGCTGACAATTACGCATCATTTTGTAAAAATATGCTTTAAATCCCCATGCTAACTCAGGAAATTCTTTCCACATTTTCAAACTTGAAATTTCATCATAACTATAATTATTATTACCTACTTGAATTGAACGATTCCATATACCATTAGTACCACGATAAGTACAAATACCAGAATCTACACTCATACCAGCACCAGCAATTATTAATACCGCATCACATTCACTAATTATTTTTTTTGCTTCTTTTAATTCATTAAATGGCATATTTTTTAGATATTATTTTAATTATATCTTTCAATTTTTAAATTATATTTATTTATAAAATTTAATTGAAAGATATCTTTTTATTTTTTTGTTTTTTAGAAATGTAAAAGAATAATAATATAGAATTATAATCAAAATTGTAACTAATATAAGTAATAGTATTATATATATATAATTATAATTTTCTTTAAAATTAGAAGACTTCATTACACTACATCCTCTAGCTTTCATTATATCTTCAATATCATCTTCAAAATTTGGAATTGGTGATGTACAATCATTTAACAATATTATTTTTTTCATAGGATAATTTATTGATTCTGCGTAATTCATCATATCAATTATTGAATTTTTCACACAGTGTGTTTTTGCTTGTCCACAAATATATACCGTATTCCAAGACCCTTCTTCACCTAATAAATTGTTTAATAATTTATCATTTAAAGTTGTTTTTAAATTTAAACTATTAGAGGCATCATCATATGTTAATGAACCACTCAAATTAACATTAATATTACTACCGTTATAAATATATTTATCTACCTTTAATACACCTGTTTTCATTCCATTATCATGTGTTAAAGGAACATCTGCACTAAAAATACTGTACATTTCAGTCAAATTGTTTTGTCCTTTTATATGATAATAAACTTTAGTTGGATATTTATCAAGAACTAATTTTAATTCTTCTACTACTTCATTTCCTTTAGATTTTTCTAAACAATGAAGAGGCCACATTACTAATTTAGTATTTCCCTTTTTACCATATTTTTCTAATTTTAATATATATTCTTTAGAATATTCATATAATTCTTTATTTTTCGGTATACAAACGTTACCATTTGTATCAATGATATTATTATCTTTTAATTTAGATTCTAATATAGTATAAGGTTTTGCTGGTTTATTGTTTTGTAACCAAAAGTTTGCATTACTTATATTATTTTTCGTATGAGTATCTAATGATACATGTATTTCATCTATATTGTTATTTTCTATAAAATAAATAATTCTATTGTAATCACCGTTAGAACCAGAAACATATAACGAACCGTTACCTCTATTAATTCCTCCAAAATATTTTGGTATAAAAGAATATTTTACTTCAGAAAAATCATTTTGAGGATCTATAATTAATAGTTTTGTTTTTGAAGACATTTATAAATTATTAATATAATTTTATTAATAAAATTGAATTAAAATTATTAATTAAAAATATCATACATCTTATAATATGACATCTTTCAGATTATTTGATTTTAATATTCCAGTTTCTTATGATGATAATAATTCAAATGATTCAGTTGATGACAGTTCAGTTGATAGTAAAGAATATTCAGATAATACTATATTCAGGATACAAATGTTTGGAATTAATGAAATAGGTGAAACGGCATCAATATTTATGAATAATTATATGCCATTTTTCTATATTAAGGTAGGTGATAACTGGAAAGAAAATACAAAAAAAAATTTTGTGTCATATGTTAAAAAAAGAATCGGAGAGTATTATGAAAATGGTATATTGGAAACAAAACTGGTAAAAAGACATAAACTTTACGGTTTTGATAATCAAAAACTTCATAATTTTGTTGAATTTAAATTTAAGAATATGACAACTTACAACAAAGTAAAATACTTATGGACAAACAAAGGAAAAATTACAACACTATTATTTGATAAACATAAAACAGAAATATATGAATCAAATATACCCCCTTTATTAAGATATTTTCATATTCAAAATATAAGTCCTTCAGGTTGGATTGAGATACCTTCAAAATATAAATCCATCGATAGTAAGACAACTACTTGTAATTATGAATTTATTATGGAACATAATGATATCATACCATTAAATGATAAGGAAACAGTTGTTCCTTATAAAATATGTAGTTTTGATATTGAAGCAAGTAGTAGTCATGGCGATTTTCCTTTACCTGTTAAAAGTCATAAAAAACTAGCAACTAATATAATTGATTATGTAATTAATAATAATATTAAAAGAATAGAAAGTTTAAAAGGTATATTATATGAATTAGTACTTACTGCATTTGATTTTAGTGATAAATATAAAAATTGTATAGATTTTGTTTATCCAAAAAAAAAACCGAGTAAAGATGATATAGATAAATGTTATAATATTTGGGTAAATACAATAATAGATAAAAATTATGATAATGAAGAATGTTATGAAGATTTATTGAAATATTTTACAATTCAAGATGATGACGAAATAACATATGATAATAACAAGAATTCATTTAAAAGTTATAAAAATATATATGAATTATTATTAGATGATAATAACACGTACGACAATAAAATAAATCAATTGAATAAATCTTTAAAAGTATTTCCTGAATTAGAAGGTGACAAAGTAACATTTATAGGTTCAACTTTTATGAAGTATGGTGAAAAACAGCCATATAAGAGTCATTGTATTGTATTAGATACTTGTAGTAAAAAAGATGATACTGAAATAGTAGAATGTAATAGTGAAAAAGATGTTTTACTTGAATGGACAAAGTTGATACAAAAAGAGAATCCTGATATTATAATAGGTTATAATATATTCGGCTTTGATTATGAATTCATGTTCAGAAGAGCATTGGAAAATAACTGTCATTATGAATTCTTGCAATTATCTAGAAATATTGATGAACCTTGTTTTAATACTGATAGAGAAACAAGTAAACCAAAAATTGAAGAAAGTAAAATTGTTATAGCAAGTGGGGAACATAATCTAAAGTTTATAAAGATGAATGGTAGAGTTCAAATTGATTTATATAATTATTTCAGAAGAGATTTCATTTTACCATCATATAAATTAGATTATGTAGCAAGTCAGTTTATAAGTGATGATGTAAAAGATGTTAAAATAATGAAGGTAAAGGATAATGTTTATACAGATATTTATTCAAATAATATGACAGGTTTATGCGAAGGTAGTTTTATAAATTTTGAAGAATGTGGTCATAGTAATGAATTATATAAAGATGGTGCCAAGTTTCAAATAATTAAAATAAACAAAGAAAAGGGATGTTTCCGTTTATCAGGTAGGGAAAAATTGGATTTATCAAAAAAAATAAAATGGGGATTAGCAAAAGATGATGTATCACCAAAAGATATATTTAGACTAACAAATGGTTCTTGTGATGATAGATATATCATAGCAAAATATTGTATTCAAGATTGTAATTTAGTTCAATACTTATTGAACAAGATAGATGTTATTACTGGATATATAGAAATGGCAAAAATTTGTTCGGTTCCAATTAACTTTCTAGTGATGAGGGGTCAAGGGATTAAACTTACTAGTTTCATAGCTAAACAATGTAGAAAAAAAAATACATTGATGCCAACAGTACAAAAAGTAGAAAATGACGATGGTTATGAAGGTGCTATAGTATTGGAGCCTAAATGTGATTTATATTTAGATAATCCTGTAGCATGTGTAGATTATGCATCTCTATATCCTTCTTCAATGATAAGTGAGAATTTATCACATGATAGTAAAGTATGGACAAAAGAGTATGATAACGATAATAATCTTGTAAAAGTGACAGGTTCTGAAGACTATGATAATTTACCTAATTATAAGTACATAGACATAACTTATGATGTCTATAGTTATAGAAGACCTGCTCCCGGAAGAGCAGCAGTTCGTACAAAAATAGGATATAAAATATGTAGATGGGCACAATTCCCAGAAGGAAAAGCAATTATGCCTTCTATATTAGAAGAATTATTAGCTGCTAGAAAGTCTACAAGAGCGTTAATTAAAACTGAAAAAGATGAATTTATGAAAAATATTTTAGATAAAAGACAATTGAGTTATAAGTTAACAGCTAACTCTCTTTATGGTCAGTGTGGTGCTAGAACAAGTACGTTTTATGATAAGGATGTTGCTGCTTCAACTACTGCAACAGGTAGATTATTATTAACATATGCTAAGAAGGTTATAGAACAATGTTATGGTGATGTAATATTAGATAGTAAACATGGTAAGGTAAAATCAAATGCAGAATATATATATGGTGATACGGATTCAGTATTCTTTACATTTAATTTAAAGGATATGAATGATAATAAAATAATTGGTAAAAAAGCACTAGAAATTACTATTGAATTGGCAAAACAAGTTGGTGAGACAGCTAGTAAATTCTTAAAAATGCCACATGATTTGGAATATGAAAAAACATTTATGCCTTTCGCTTTGTTATCTAAGAAAAGATATGTAGGTATGTTATATGAAGAAGACCCAGATAAAGGAAAACAGAAAAGTATGGGAATTGTTTTAAAAAGAAGAGATAACGCACCTATAGTTAAAGATGTATATGGTGGTATAATAGATATATTAATGAAAGAACAAAACATAGAAAAAGCAGTGTTATTTTTGAGACAATGTTTACAGAATGTAGTAGATGAAAATTATCCAATTGACAAGTTAATCATTACCAAATCATTGAGAAGCAATTATAAGAATCCTAATCAAATAGCACATAAAGTACTAGCAGATAGAATAGGTGAAAGAGAACCAGGAAATAAACCAACAGCCGGTGATAGAATCCCCTTTGCATATATTAAATTAAATGGTAAACATAAGTTACAAGGCGAAAGAATCGAAACACCAAAATTTATAAAAGAAAATAGTTTGAAAATAGATTATGAATTTTATATAACCAATCAAATAATGAAACCTGTACAACAAGTCTTTGCGTTAGTATTGGATAAAATTCCAGAGTTTACTTCAAGAATGATTAAATATAATAAATATAAAAATCAAATAAAACAATGGGAAAAATCATTAAACGAAATTGATTTTATAAAAAAAGTTGAAAATTATAGACTTCAACAAGTAAAAGAATTGATTTTTGATGAATTTGTTAATAAAACAAATAAAGTAAACACAATATCAAATTATTTCAGTTAATCTCTAAAAATATAGAAAAAATAGAGAGAAAAAATTGAAACTAAAATATTTTTTAATTATTTTATAAATCAACAAATTAATTATGGAAGTTACTACTGAAATGCAAACTACTACTCCTACTACTGTATTCACTGAACCTGTTATCGCAGTATCAGATGAAACTGTAATCTCGGAATCAACACCTGAATTACCTCCTGTTATAGTTACAAAAATATATAATAGAGGAAACGGTGCTGGAGGTGCTAATACTAATCACTATGGTAAAATTTTTGAAAATACTACAAATAACGAGGAGCGTCTTATCAATGAAGGATTTAAAAAAGAATTACTTGATAATTCTAAGAAAACATATAACTATTGTTTAGTTAAATCCTTTGAAGGTTATAAAAAATATTTCGTACTTCAAAGTGGATTAAAATTATATATGAAAAAAATGCACAACATTGATTTGTTTAGATGTCCCGATGAAGCATATATTCTTGAATATGAAAATGGTACTACTGAAATAAAAGTATTGGAAAAAAAGGAACAAAACGTACAAGGTTCAGTTGAAACAAAATTATGGAGTGGCCCTTCTCTTAAGAGAGAATATGAACTGGTTCTTGGAGATAATTTTAAAGTCTCTTATGGATTTTGTGTAAGTTCTTTCTTGAAAAATAAGATTGAATCTCAAGAAAAAAAATATAAAGTGTTGTTACAAATTCTTAATGAAAGTAATATACAAGTACTTTATGGTGATGATGAAGATTACTTTATCAAATTAGATGATTGGATTAATAATTAATATTTGTTATTAAAACTTCATTTGTTTTAGATTCTGGATTCTTTGAATTTATTGCTCTTCTTGATTCTATCACATCACATCTAAAATCTGAAAAACAATTCAAAACTAAAGTTGTATGAGAATTACTTAATAAAAATTTTACACCTTTCTCATCCAATTTTTTTATTTCATCAAATAATTTATTGTGTTTATCATCATTAAAACCATCTGATGTATAACCTGTAAATGAAAATTTATTCTCCTGTACATATGGTGGGTCTAAATATACAAAATCACCCTTTTTTATTAACTTCATCGAATCATTAAAATCACAAACTTTAAATTCTACATCTTTTATCAATTCACTAATATTTGTCAAATCATTTTTATTTATAACTTCTGGTACCGTTTTATAGTGACCATATGGCACATTATACCCATTAGGTCCCTCTCTATACATACCTCTAAAACATATTTTATTTATAAATATAAATAATGCTGCTGTATCTATACTTTCTTCTTTATTTTTTATCTTAGTATTAAAGTCTTTTCTAATCCAATAATAATAACTCTCCTTTGATGTTAATGCTTCTTCTATATTTGATGGATTTCGATTTATTGATTTATATTCTATATTCTTATATGTATCTAATAATATCATAATTGCATCATATAATTCTATGGGATTATCCTGTATCACTTTGTATGTATTGATTAAATATCTATTCAAATCACAAGCATGTATTTTTTCATTTATTTTTACATGTCCTAATTTTTGTAAACAACATAATGCTAATAACACACTACCTCCTCCTAGAAATATTTCATGATATGAATTCATCTCTTTAGGTATATATTTTATTATATCTTTTATTAATTGTGTTTTCCCACCTAACCATTTTAAGAATGGTTTTTGGATATCCATATGTTATTATAATCAATTACATTTATATCAATTTTAATAAAAAATTGATATTAATTATATTTCATTAAATTTTATTATGAAAATATGTTTCACATATTAATTGATGCAGTTGTATCTTATCTTACATATAGTATATTACAACAAAATTCACACTTATTATTTGAAGAAGTAATTACAGAAGAAGAATCCAGAATTGTTGAAGGTACTGTTGTACACACAACTAGAAAAGTTCGTTTTTCAAGTACAGTAAACCTTATTTTAATACCAACTATAAAATCTATGAGTAATTTTAAAAATGAAATATGGTACAAGGATGAAGATTATATGGTATTTAAAAATGATGTGATATTTGAACGTAGATTAAATAAAATTTATAAAGACAAAATAAATGATGAAGAAATTGGTATGGATATTGGAATGTAACTCTATTTCCTCATCTTTCTACTTTTCTTTAATGTTTCTCTAAATTTTGGATTATTATCAATTGCTCTTAACAACCTGAGTTGTTTTATTGCATTTGATTTACGACTACATTTTGCATAAACCTTTTTTGTTTTTTTGTTAAAAACTTTAAAACACGGCTTATTTTTTACTTTTCTCATTTTAAATGGCATTTATATATTGCAACAAAATAAATATAAAATTAAATTATATTTTACATTTATTATAATGTATTATAATTTTGACTGCGATGTCTCTTATAGTTATAGCGATGATGATGATATTTATAGAAACAATTTATTAAAAGCATTTAATACAAGAGAAATGGATGATACATTTTCAAATAATATGGATGAATTATATAATTTTTTAATAAAAGAAAAATTTTTCAAAGAACTATTCGAAAAAATTAAAGATAATAGAGTTGATATGGGTTTTACAGATTTACAGATATCATTTACTATATTATTATCGTTTGATTATTTTGAAACATTTCATAAATGTGTTATTGATTTTAAAAATAATGGTTTAGTGAATGATAAAAATAAAGAAGAAATATATAATATAATCACATAGTATGAAGGAAAGAGTAATTAAATTTACAAAGGGGCCTTTTCCAAAAAAATATACAGCTTTAGTTGAAAATAAAAAAACTAAGAAGGTTAGAAAGATTCATTTTGGAGACAGAAGATATCCACAATATAAGGATAAAACTACACTTAAATTATACGCGAAAAATAATCATCTAACTAAAAAGAGAAGAGATAATTATTTAAATCGTCATTCTGGAACAAAAAATCGTAAAAAAGCTATTGAAAAAGAAAGAAAAAAAAGTAAAGGTTTTTATAACGCAAAAATATTAAGTCACGAATATTTATGGTAAAAATAATCTCTCTACACTACTTTTTTTTACACCCACAGAAAAAAATGAGAGTGGTGTTATCCATTTTTATTTTTACCTCTTAAAAAAAGTAATGTAGAGAGATTATTTTAATATCAACTTATTATATGAAGAATAATAATTTAAATAATATCATAAAATATACGATTTTGTCCTTGTTATTATTATATATAATATTAAAGTATATTATAAATACGAATTATTTACAACAAAATACAGTTATGTATTGGATTTTATTAATTACATCGTTTCTTATTACAATGAATGTTTTAAAAACAAAATATAATCGCAAATTAAATATTGGCATCAAAACATTAATATTCGTAGGAATTTACTACTTATTATTTATTATTGTTGAATTTATGGATATATTTTTAGGAGTATCTTTATGGAATCAAACAGAAAGAACTTCAAATTGTTATGACTGGTTCGAACAATATCTAAGTCAAAATTATGATGAAGATTTTAAAATGGATTTAAGCGAGGGATATTTTGATGGTGATTATAAATTATCAATAAAAGATGCAACAATTAAAAAATATGATTACATATTTGATAATTTACAGTTAAAACCAGGAATGAAATTATTAGATATGGGATGTGGGTCGGGTACATGGATGCTTTATTGTAAAAATAAAGGTGTTAAAACAGTTGGATTAACATTGTCAAAAGAACAGGCAAGAGTTTCAAGAGAGAAAGGTCTAGAAGTATATGTTCAAGATTATAGATTAGAAAATAGTAATTTTATTAATCAATTTGATAGAATAACACTTCCAGGTAGTACAGAGCATAATTGTAGTTTTACAGGTATTTATAATCTATTTGGATACAATGAAAATATAGAAAAATGCAATAATATAAGAACTAATTTATTTAAATTATGTAAAAAATATTTAAAAGAAGATAATGCAAAAATACATATTGCTGGACTAGTTATTAATGATGATTATAAATTTTCAAATTATGATTTATTACAAGGATACATTATGGAAAGACATTACGGAGGACGTTACAGCAGATTTAGTGATTATAAAAAATCTTTGACAGATGCAAATTTTAAAATTTTGAATATTATAGATACTACTGCAGATTATCATTATACTCCAGTTGTTGATGAAGATTATTTTGGATGTTGGAAAGTTAAATGGAATGAAAATACATTAAATAAAATAACCTATTTTATAAAAGGGGTTTTAAGTGACCCATACTTACTTCATCATTGGTTATATTATAGTTTAGATACATGGCAGTGGCAATTTGGTTCAAGTTGTAGTCATAAAAAACCTTTGACAAATGAAGAAGTAAACAATGCACCTTGTCAAAATAAATGGTTTTTATGTAGTGTATAATTTATTTTTTATTTTTACGTGTTTTCTTTTTTTTACGTGTTTTCTTTTTTTTACCTCCAAATCTACGATTGTTTCTTCTATTATTTCTTGTTGTATTATTACTTGTTAATGTAGCAACTGGTAATCCAACCTGATTAGGATATCTTTCATTAGGATGCGGATCTTCTAAAATATGAACATCGTGAGAGTAATTACTCACGGAAGATACGGCAACTGGTAAATCTTGAATATATGTATAAATTTTAACCAATTCTAAATATTTTATCTGACTGTCATGTAGTTCATGTATATAGTGATTATATGGATAACTTATCTGACTATTTTCAGGAAAATCTGCAATTCGTGATTGAAGATTATCAATAGTTGTAAGATATCTTGCAAGTTGAATACGTAATATACTGTCTATACTATTATGAGTAACATCAAACATCCATTTTCCTCTTTCTCCAGTACTAGTTAAATCAACTACATCTCCATTACTATCAAAATCGAAGACCATTGAATGTGGTACTCTATGAACTCGTTGATAATTATCTTCTTCTATTTCAGGTTCTTGATTTGGTCTTGAAAAAAAGGCACCACCACCTATATGATTATTTCTTTTCTTTTTCTTTGATTTACCACCTTTTATGTTATGTTCATCATTTAAATAAATTTCTTCTTCATTTATACTTTCATATATTTCATCTATACTGTCATTTATTTTAGGTATTTCATTATTACTATTTTGTACTATATCAAGATAATCATTTAATAATTTTTTATTGTCTATAGATGGATTTGTTTTTATAATAGAATTCATTTCTACTATTTTTGGTAAGGTCAAATCAATATTTTGTTTATTTTCTTGTTTTAATGTAGCTAATTGATTTAATAATTTATTTTTGTCTTTAATATTCATTTTTTCTAGATTATTAGGTATATATTTAGAAACTGTAGTATATAATCTTTTACGATACATATATTATAACTATATTATTTAAAAATAATAAATAATATATTTATATTATATTATGTCTACTATTGAAGATGAAAATGTTATTAAAAATGAGATTGCAATGAAAGAATCGGAACTTTTAAATCTTAAAAAACAACTTGACGAAATTATAAAAAAAAAGAATGAAAATAACATGGATAATATGATGCAAGAGTTAGGATTAACACCAGTAAAATATTATTATTTAAATCAAAATTCATCAGATAATTTGTTAAATAAATAATTACTTTCTACGAGATTTTTTTTTTTTAACATATTTTCTTTTTGTTCTTTTTTTACCACCATAAACTCTTCTAGCTAATGGTATTTGTTCTTCAGGGTCTTCGTTATTTCTATCATAATTTATTGGATTATGTATTTCTGCTAATTCATGCACGGGATAGTAATATATTTTGTTTTGTAAATATTCCATTAATATATATAAATTATTTACCTCATTACGATTATAATTAATTCTATTTATAAGTATATTATTAAGTTGTGTATTAATATTAGAATTATCAATATTATCATCTAACATCGACTCCTCTTGACGTATAAGCGCTGATATTCTTTCGATATCTCTATTTACCATATAAATTGGTGATACCCATATTTCTTCATCATTAATTGTATATTTTAATTTATAATTATATTTTGATGGAAAAAATGTTGATTGACCGGAATAATCATAAACAACACCATCATGTATATCAAACTTTACAACTTCATTAGGAATAATAGGAATACCATTATATCTGTCCTCATAACACGTACCTCTTGAACAAGTATTACCACCACCTTTCATTAAATTAATTTTATTTTTTATTTTTTCACTAGTTTTAATATTAGTGGCATTTTTAACAACTAGTGGAGCTTTTTTATTATCAAATGCTTCTTCATATCTAGATTGACATAAACACCAATTTTCATTTGGTTTAACAACGCTAGATAGATCATTACCTTTAGATGCGGTAAATTTCATAAATTCAGGATTCATTGTAGCACATACAGTATGTTTACCAGAGTCACTAGGTCCTGTAGTACAATATCCATTTCTAAAATACCCTGTATTTTTCGAGCATTTTTGTAATGGTGTACCAAATATATTTTTATCCATAAATTAACAGGATAAAATAATCTCTCTATATATATTTTTAAATATAGAGAGATTATTTCCTTAATAAAAAGGTTATAAGATATCTAATTTTTACATCCTTTATAAGGCGCACAAGAAGCTTTCATAGTAAATCCTTTTGGTTTTTTACATTTTTTTTTCGAAAATTTACGAGGTAATGAAAATTTTTTACCATCTTTTCTTACACATATCTTATCTTTCTTTGTATGTTTGCAACAACTTTTAATCCCTCTTTTTTTTTGTGTACGTTTTTGATTTCGGATTCCTTTCATATATTATATTACAATATAAATTTTTTTATATTTTCAATAGAGTTTTTACTAATTTTTCTGGATTGTCCATTTGATAAAGTACAAGTAGTATCATTTAAACAATCAGGGTTTTCATCTAAACATTTTTTTAATTCAAATATGGTATTATATTTATTTAAAATAATTTCAGCAACTTTTGCACTTACATTTGGTATTTGAGATAACATTAGTAAATTAATATTCTCTCTGTTTATGTTTTCAGATTTAACACGTTTTATTGTTGGAACATACGGTTGACTATTTTCAACATTTTCTTGGATGTTATAAAAAGAAGGTCTAGAGAGATTTTTTTTAAGCTTATTAGTAATATCAATTATATATTTTGCAGAATTTAATGCATCCGCTGTATTCCACACACTAAATCCTTGAAAATAATTTAATGAAAATATCACTCCATACACTATATTTTTCCATTTATCTTCAACATTTAAAAGGTTTCCTTCAATTAAATAAATTATGTTATGATTATGAATAGAACAACCATTTAAACGCTGAGATTGTTCTTTATATCTACCATCTTTTATACTAGATATTAAATCATTTGTTGATTTCCTTTCAATAATAATAAGTTCGGTATCATCGTCATTTTTAATAATTATATCACCTATTGGTAATTGTTTTTCGATAATTTGAAAATCTAAATCATCGCATGTTTTATATAAATTTAATAATTTAATTAAATTAATCTCTCTACAATCTATTTCAATAATCATAATATAAATATGTAATTTAATATTTATATTAAATTTGATAAAACAATATATTATATCTAAATATATGTAATGGATGATGAAAGTAAGGATATATTAATAAGAATTTATAGAGAAGCATATGAAAGATCAAAATTTGAAATAGAAACACAAGAACAAAAAATAGAAGAATTAGAAAAACTAATAAATAGATTAAGAAATCAACTAGTAATTAAAACACAAGATTTCAATAGATTAGAAAATGCTTTAAATACACGAGAAAAAGTGTATGTCTACAACGATAGTGATAGTGATAGTGATTAATTTAATTATTTTGTAATATTCAAAGATAATTGTAAATTTAAAATAAATGCAAAATGAATCCAAAGTACATAAGGTAAATAAAATATTAAAATATTACTCATTTTATAATCATATGAAAATACAATTCTACTATATGAAACTAATAAAGAGAAAAAAAGAATAATAAGTCCGTTATTATACTGTTGATTATTTCTACCATTATTGTATCTAAATACGTATAACCAAAAACCTTGTAAAAAAGATTCAATTAGTATTTGAGATTTGGCAATAGATTTAACAATATCAGATGTTTTTTTTGATAATATAGAGTAATTAAAAATAAATAATAACAAATATAGAACAGGCCAAACTATACCAAAAACATAACCAGGAGGTTGCCATAATGCTTGTTTTTCATCTACATCAAATTTATTGACATCTAATAAAGTAAACGGAAGTGAAACTAATAATGGTGATAAACTTATTATAATATTTGATACAATCATTATATATTATAATAATATTAAAAAGTATAATTAAATTTATCTTGAGATAAAGATTCTATTTGCTTAATTCTAGCTTGAATTGTATCAACAAATTCAACATCTTTTTTATATCTATTTCTAACATTTTGAATAATAGATTTTTTATTTCGTATATTATAATCTATTAAATCTATTTTACTTTTTTCTAGTTCATAAATATCTTCTCTTTGTTGAGATGATTTTTCTGATTCATTATGCTGCCAAGCTAATCGTCCTTTCCCTTTTTTTAAATAAGAAAAAGATTTTTCAGATTTATGTTTACTTATTTTATTTTTATTTTTATTAAATACTAATTTACCTTCTCCCTTTTTAAGAAAAGGTTTTTTTTGTATAATCCCGTTGTCATCGTTATCATTATTATCAAAATTATTCATTCTCTTTAATTATATTAGATATTTTATAAAAAATATAATTAAAATTACATTTCCATCATTAAACGAAGTAAAAGTGTAAATACAACAGCATGTATCAAATAACCAGCAGTTGTTGGACAACCAGATTTATCACATATTTTTACTAAAGTTCCTAAAATATAATTTACTAATTTGTATGTCATAGGATTTACTATAATTAAAAATAATATTGTTGTATACAAAGTATATCTCCATTTATCTAAAGAACTTTTTCCTTCACAAGACTTATTTTTCATTCCTTCTTCTTCATCACAATGAGGCATTATATTTTATATAAATAAATTAATTTAATTTATTTTTTTTTGATTTATTTTTTTTTATTTTAATACATTCATTATATAGATTTATATATAATTTACATTTTTGTGATGTAGATTGAGTAATACAATTATATTTTTTCAAATATTCTTCTTCTTTCAAACATAACTCATTGTATCTTGATTTATGAAAATTTTGAATAAATGATACATCTTCCATATAATAATTTATAATTTTATTTTTTTGAATTTTTATCGATATAATTATATCTCATTTTATCGCAAACACCACAATGGTCTTCATTTGTCATATCAGCTCTGTAATGTGCAACATTATCTGATACTAAAGCCCATCTTCCTAATACTGGTGGTTTACTAGGTCTTAAATCAATATGTCTAGTAATTCTTCTAAATATTTGGCCAAACATTGTTATAATAAATTAAATATATATTTTTAAATTCAATTTTTTACATTTTATTTAATACTTTAATTATTTTACCTAATAAATATGTCATTTGTTTTTGAGAAATCACAAGAGGTGGTGTAATTCTAATTATATTATCTCTTGTACTTTTAACTAATACTCTATTATTTAACAATTCGGAAACAAATTTATCAGCCATCTTTTTATTTTCAAATTCTATTCCATTTAACAATCCTCTTCCCCGCACTTTAATAAAATCATAATCATAACTTTTTATAACATTTCTAAAGATATTACCATTTAAATATGAATTTTTTATTAAATTTTCATCTTTTATAATATTCAATGCTTCTATTCCAATTGCACAAGCTAAAGGGTTTCCTCCATAGGTGGAACCATGAACACCAGGAGTAATTACATCCATTATATGATTATCACATAAGACAGCTGATATAGGATAAAATCCACCAGATAAAGATTTTCCTAAACATAATATATCAGGTCTAACTTTTTCATAATCACAAGCTAATAATTTTCCTGTTCTTCCTAACCCTGTTTGAACTTCATCCGCTATCATCAATACATTATATTGAGTACACAATTCTCTAACTTTATGTAAATATCCAGCACTAGGTATAATAATACCTCCTTCTCCTTGGATTGGTTCTAACATTACAGAAACTATATTAGGATTCCTTTCTAAACATTTTTTTAATTCTTTTATATTATTATATTCAATTATTTGCATTCCATTATTAAAAGGTCCAAAGTTTGTATAACATGATGGGTCATCAGATGATGAACATGCTGCTAGTGAACGCCCCCAAAAATTATTTTTGAAAAAAATGTTAACAGCATTGTATTTTGGTATTTTCTTGTTTTTATAACCCCAAGATCTTGCAATTTTAATAGCTGATTCTCCTGATTCTACACCTCCATTCATCAATAACACTTTATCATATTTAAATAATTTACAAAGTTTTTCAGAATAAATACCTAATTTATCATTATGATAAGCTCTACTCGTTAAAGTAAGATTTTGTATTTGTTTATGTACTACATTAATAAGTCTATTATGACAATGTCCTTGATTTAATGCAGAATATCCAGAAATACAATCTATATATGAATAACTATTTTTATCGAATACATAAATTCCTTTTCCTCTAACCATTACTCTTGGTATTGTCTTATAATTATTACATACAAATTTTTGTTCTTTAATAAGTTCTTTCATAACATTTTTCATTTAATAATATTATGAAGATGTTTTTATATAATTATTTTACAAAAAAGAATATATATATAGATTTTAATAATGCATAAGCACCAAATAAAAAACCTATAAAATTAATAATCAAAGCTCCTCTAGGAACATATTCATATTGTGGT
>CESB01142333.1_pt1 | contig 21991 bp, 25 predicted proteins | sample 531071 | NCBI WGS metagenome assembly CESB01 (sample SAMEA2621259, study PRJEB7988) | marine metagenome | biome: marine biome (ENVO:00000447); feature: surface water layer (ENVO:00002042); material: "saline water (ENVO:00002010), including plankton (ENVO:xxxxxxxx)" | depth 5 m | reverse complement strand
AACCAATATGTATTACAAATATATCCTGATATAAAGTCGACGTTTTAAATGTTCAAAGGTTAATACACCCATTTTATAATGTCAATTAATTCTTCTGTAAGAAAAGGATAAATAACGGTATACATACTTTTAATATAAATAGAAGGATTAATAATTTGTATTTCATTCAAATGTTTACCATACTTATCTTTTAATATTTGTAAAATTCCAAACGCTACTCCAGTTTGCAGTGAATGTTTTAATCCAAAATCTTTGCTATCAAATACCCATATCCATGGTTTATCCCCATTTAAATCTAAAATTTCTTCATAATGATTAATTATACCCTCTGTATCCCAATATTTACTAGCCATAGCTGGGCATGTATAATAATAATTCACATCATTTTCATTCTTTAAAAAGTAAAAAGAATGACTGCCGGGTTCATCAAAACATATTTGACACATATAATTACAATAATTAAATAATATTTAATTACTTAATTATTTTAAAATAATAAAAAAATTTTGATGTTTGCTATGCAACTCTTTGATATTTTGCGTGTTTTTCCGTTACTTTCGTAAACAACATCATTTAAGCAATCTGGATTTTCTTGTAAACGTTTTAAAAAATCCGGGAAACTTGAATATTCTTTCATTATTGCCATCGCAGTTGTAGAACTAATACCTGGAATTTGACATAAAATAATTTGACCAAAATTTCCAGTATTAATATTATCTTTTTTTACTTTTTTAACAACTCTACAATAGTCTGCATTAGTAGTTTGTTGAGTTTGTTCATTTAAATTTTCAAATACGTTATTGCTAATGTCTTGATTTTTTGAACGAAAATGCCTTAAAAATGGGTCGGTTAAAAAATACGGTAACTTGTTTTTTTGAAAATTTTTTTCTATTTTTTCACTCATTTGCAATATCCATTCTGCTGACTCTCGCACTGATGACGAACGATGTACACTAAAACCCTTAAAATAATTTAATGATGTCAAAGTAGAATACAAAATTTTCTTCTCAAGAGGACTTTGTAATTGTGACAAAACACCCTCAATCAAGTAAATAACAGAGTGAGGTATTAAATCACCAGAATGTAATAACCTGTATGATTGTTCTTCATAACGACCATCTTTTATAGATGCAAATAAATCTGCAAAGGTTTTCCTTTCAATTAATAATATATCTTTATCTTCATCCGTGCGTAATAGAACATCTCCTAAAGGTAGTACTTCTTTGGATAATGTTACAGAACTAGCGTTAGGCTTTCCCAACAAAATAGAATTACATGTATCAAATAATTGATGTTCTCGTTCATCTAAAATTATTTTCATTTTTCAATTATAAATAACTTATTTTATTATTTATAATATGTTTTTAATCTATTTTATTTAAAGGTTTAATTTACTTTAATTTGAAGTAGTGAGTAGAACCAGGACGTACACTTACAGGGCGGGAAGGGTTAACTGTGCTTACAAGAGGCATCTTTAATACGGCTAAATTTTGAGAGGTACCCTTAAGAGCAATACTGCTCCATGATTCACGACCTACCAAATAAGGAAGACCTGCCTTTTTGTTACCTCCACCTTGATTTTGATTAGTTATGCTAGCAATAGAAGCAGTTTTTTTAGTTTGACTGTAAACCATCTTATATATATTCAATATATATTATTTATTTTCGAATTCAAAAATTGATTAATAAAAAGACCTAAATATTATTGAATTAAAAATAAATATGGATGACGATATAAGAATCGAAAAAAATAACAATGGTACAGAAACACTCATTTTTGACCCATATAATCCCCTAAATAAATTAATTACCAAAGAACAAATACAAGAAATCATGGCAAAATATAATGTTCCTTATGAATTACATAATATCGAATTATATAAACGAGCGTTTATCCACCGCTCTTATATTCGTAGACCTGATATAGAAAACAAAATAAACAATATTACCATTGCAGATAAACCTGAAGACTGCATTGATTTATTTACAAAATCAAATGAACGACTTGAATTTGTTGGAGATGGTGTTTTGGAATTAATAACTAAATATTATCTTTATCGTAGATTTCCTAAAGCCGATGAAGGATTCATGACAGAAAAAAAAATAGCATTAGTAAAAAATGAGTCTATTGGTAAAATGGCTTATGAAATGGGATTACATAATTTTATCATATTATCAAAACACGCAGAAAGCAAACAAATTAGAACGAACCTAAAAAAGTTAGGATGTCTTTTCGAGTCTTTCATTGGTGCTATGTTTTTGGATTTTAATAAAATTAGTATTGAAGATGAACATGGTTGGTTCAAAAATGTATTTGTTTGTGGCCCAGGCTTTCAAATGGTACAAATATTTGTAGAAAGTATATTTGAAAAACATGTAGATTGGACGGCACTTATTGAAAATGATGATAATTTTAAAAATAAATTACAAGTGAAAATACAAAAAGAATTTAAAGTTACACCAGATTATTTGGAAATCAGTGAACATGACGCAGACATAGGTTATCACTGCGGTGTCTATTTATGTTTAGGACAAGCTGTGCATACATTAAACCACCAGGACTCTATTCCTATCTCAAGATTTACCTCTTATAATGATATTCATCAGCATATGTCAGAAGTTGGGAAATTATTCTTATTTATGGGTGAAGGAAAACATAAATTAAAAAAGAAAGCCGAACAAACTGCATGTGATGCAGCAATTAATTCTTTGGAAAATTTTCAAATGTCATCTAGTAAATAAGGTCCACAAAAATCAAATAAATGAATAGGTAAATCATTGCGCAGATATTTACAAATACCATTTTTATTCCATTCCACTTGCAAAGTCTTTATTTCGACTCCATTAAGCCATGCTTTTTGAACTGCTTTTTTATAGGTTAAATCAATATTTGATGGTTGAAAACTACTCGCATCACTTCTTTGGACGATGAAACATAATATAGCTCTGGTTTCACTAGTTTTTGCAATCTCCTCCAATTCTTCTATATGTTTTAGTGCTCTTGGACTAACTACATCCGTACTATTCTTTCGATATCCATCTGGAAAATAAGCTATTTTGTCATGAAACTCTTTATTTTTTATTTCATCTTTATATTTTTTTCTATCTTTTTTTGGTACATCTACATAATCAGCCAAAGGGACATTTTTTATTTCTAAAACAAATGGTCGTCTAGTTTCATCTAATCCTATGAAATCAAATCTTGAATTCATAATAGTTTTTTCTCTAGCATATTTTTTAATATTCCGTAGACCTTGTATAAAACCCATTACTAATGCCTTTTCAGCAATATATTCGCCTAATTTTGGATTGATTCCAACATATATTTGTAAATTATCTTCTTTATAAACGCTTAATTCCACTCTATGACTACATTTTGTTTTTTTACCATTTATTTTAGATAATACAACTGTAGCCTCTTTATCGGCTAATCCACAACAACCCAACGATGGAGAATGTCCCATTATTTCTAATCCATCATCTTCTAAAACAATATCTGCAACATATGGTGTTTTACAATATAATGACGGACGTTTGATAACCAATCCTTGAACTGGTTTTTCGATTTGATATAACATAATTCTGACTCAGTTATAAATTTACAATTTGTTTCAATTTTTATAATTTTTTATATATTTATTTAAAAGTAAATATATAATAATTACAGAATGGTATATTTTATATCAAAAGAAAATCAAAATTTATTATGGAACGTTATTCATAATAATTCAACAATACAAATATTTTTAAAAAATATGAGTACTGATGATAAAAATCATTGGTTTCGAAGTATTATTGAGCATTTTTATAAAAAATATGGTCCAGTTGATTTATCAATTTATCAATTAAAAACTATAAATAAAGAAGTAATTATATACATAATACAATATGTACAAAAACAAAATAATCAAATCCAAAATCAATCATTATCCGATAACTTTCAACAAATACAAACTCCTGCCTATGAAAAGAACAACCGCGAAGAAGAATATATAAGTCAATTTGAAATGAGACAAAAAGAATACAATCAAATGCTTGAAAAAAAAGCTCCTGATGAAATTAATTTTAGTGAAAATATAGAAAAAGATACACCTATTCAAGATATGAAAGCTCTTATGAAAAAACATATTGAAGAAAGAGATATGGATATATCCTGGCAGAATCAAAATCCAAAATTAACTATAAATGAAGAACAAGTATCTTTAGAAACGAATGCCATAGATGAAATAAAACATCAAATAAAAAATGAAAAAAGAAAAATATCATGGGAAGATGAAATAGATTATCACGAAAAATACATCACTTTGAAAGAAAATTATTCCATGTTATACGAAGATTACTTACAAATGAAAATGAATAAAATAATATAAAGTTATTTTAAATTAACTATTAATGGATATTTTACAAAATACTTTTTACATTAATTTAGAACACAGAACTGACCGTCTTGAACACGTACAAAATGAATTGAAAAAAATTGGAATTAATGGCGAACGATTTAATGCTATTAAAACTAAATCAGGTGCTGTTGGTTGTACATTAAGTCATATAAAATGTTTAGAGTTAGCGAAAGAAAGAAATTATGAAGAAGTGTTTATTTGTGAGGATGATATTACATTTACAAATCCCAAATTATTTTTAGAAAACTTACAAAAATTTTGCGATAATGATGATATCATGTGGGATGTATTGATTATTGGTGGAAATAATGTGCCTCCCTATAAACAATATTATGATTATTGTGCTAGGGTATTTAATTGTCAAACAACAACTGGATATATTGTTAAACAAGATTTTTACGATATCATTATAAAAAATTTTAAAGAAGGACTGTTTAATCTTATGAAAAATCCAGAAAATAAGCGTGAATATGCTATTGATATATATTGGAAAAAACTACAAATGGAAAATTTTTGGTATATGATTACTCCTCCTACTGTAACACAATATACAAACTATAGTGATATTGAAGGAAGAGAAACTTATTATGATAACTTGCTTTTAGATATGAATAAAACATGGATGTTTAATTTTAATGAAATGATTTCAAAAAAATAAATAAATATGTAATTATTACTATATATTTATTTATATATTAATCCAGGTAAGGTACTATTTGAAATATAATCTATACTCGCACCGCCTCCAGTAGAAATATGATGAAAATTATTTTCATAATCATTTACAAATCCGGCAGTATCTCCTCCTCCGATTATAACTTTAGCTTTACATGAGTTTAATAGATGGATTAACATTTCTGAACCATTTTTATAAAAAGGGTCTTCACATATACCTAGACTGCCATTCCAAAATACAATATTTGATTGATTAATTAAACTGGCTAATGTATTCATAGATTGCGGGCCTATATCAAATATTTTATTATTTCCCAAAAGGTTTGTATCAAATAAATTACCAAAATATTTATGTTGTAAATCATCATAATTATTATTGACGAATCTAGGATTAACATTACCAAATCCGTCACTTGCATATATAATTTCAGCCTTATTACTGCTTATTTTATTAAAAAACTCTTTATTTTCTTCTATGCTGTTTAAATTATTACCTGCAACAAAAATATAATTAACTATTGTTGATAGTTTTTCCAACATAGGCATTTTATCACTTACTTTGCTACCACCAATAATTGCCGTCATAACACTACCATTATTTTTAAGTATCATATTAAAGGTATCTATTTCTTTTATAAAACAATAACCATAACAATGAATATCACTATTTATTCTTGTAATACTATAGTGATCACGATGTGACGCCGAAAAAGCTTCATTGCAGAAAATATCGATATGGAATTTAATTACTTCGCTTTCTTTTGGTTTTGTTTCATAATCATGAAATCGTACATTTTCCATTAAACATAATACTGAATCATTTGATAATATTTCATCATTTGTTGTTGAAAAGCCATTTTCTAAGAAATAAATATTATTTATATTTAAATACATCTTTAAAGTTTTCAAAAATATTTTTGTAGAATATTTTGAATCATAACCATGAGGTCTACCATAATGAGTCATTAAAATTAATTTTTTGGGTCTATCTAATAATATTTTATGTATTGTCGGTAACGCGCTAGTTATACGATAATCATCTGTAATCATACCATCTTCATCAACAGGACAATTAAAGTCACAGCGAACGGCGACTATTTTATCAAAACAATCAATATTGCTAATTTTCGTCAAAGATGTTTGATTATTTTTATAAAACATTGTTTTTACCATTTTAATCATTTGGGCTGCATAAGACCATTCATTATCATACCAAAGAGTAAATTTTATGCTTTTTTCATCTATTTGAAATGTTGAATAATAATCAACAATAGTTGGATGCGTTGTACTAATAAAATCACTACTTACTAGTTTTTCTTTATTCACTATTAATACATCATTTTGCAGTTTTTCTAAATCGCTCAATATTTTCTCTTTGGTAATATTATTTTTAAAGGTCACATTGACATCAATCATAGAAACATTTGATGTTGGGATTCTAACTGATGTACCAACCACTTTATTTTCTAAATCAGGTAATATGTATTTTAAACTACTTGTTGCTCCTGTAGTATGAGGTATAATATTATTGAAAATACTTCTATTTGTTCGTTTATTAAAATTAGCATTATCAACAACCGATTGCGAAGAAGTTGATGAATGAATAGTAATAAAATTACTACTAACAATATTATATTTTTGTAATGTTTTCAAAAAAGGAGCTATACAATTTGTGGTACAAGATGCATTTGATATCACATTTTCGCCATGGTAGTTGCTTTCGTTTACGCCATAACAATATATAGGCGTTACACCTAAATCTTTTGGAGGAGCAGATAAACAAATATAATTTGCATTATGTTGTCTTGCTTTTTCTGTAGTTAAGTATGCACCTGTAGTCTCAAATAAATATTCAACATTGTTTAATTTCCAATCGATTTCCTCTGCATTTTTTGATTTAAATATAAAAATACATTTCTTATTAATTCTTACTACATTCTCAGTAACAATATCAACCACATATTTCTTTTTCCCATGAATAGAATCATTATTTAAGTAATGTTCCAAATCTTTTATCTCTAAATTATTGATATTTATTGCTTTTATAGAAACATTGTCATCTTCAAATAACTGCATAAAACAACACTTACCTATACGTCCAAAACCATTTATTCCTACATTTATTGTACTCATATAAAGTATTTATAATATTCATTTTAAATCGTTACATCATATTATTTGTTTGTCAATCGTAAAAAATTCGATAAAACGGATTTATTTTTTTTCTCGTATTCCATTGATTTTAATTTTGCATCATACTCTTTTTGCATCATTTGCTGCTTATAAACAGCATTTTCTTGTTGTAATTGTCTTTCTGCTTCTTGTTTTTCCATAGGATTTAAAGATTGATTACCACGAACTCTAACAAATTGGTCAACAGAATTATATTTTGGAACTTTTTGATAATCATCCTCACTCACCGTCATCACAGTTTCGTCTTTATGCACTTTTCGTAAATCATCAAATTTTAATTTACTAAAAGGATCCGTAGAAATATATTCATCTTCATTTTCATAAATACTATTAGCAGATGAATTAGATGTCATTGTTTTTACTCCATTGTATTTTACTATTGAATTTTGTTGTTGTTTAATATTATCAAATACTTGTTTCATGTTTTTTGAATTTACCTGTTCTTTTATTTCATAACTACTATCAGTATTTGTAAACCATTGATTTTTATTAGGATCAGGTTTATTTGTCATATTTTCTTCAAATAATTGGTTAAATTTCTCTTGAAATACACCAGAACCCATTTTATCCAAAGTTTTAGTTACTTGTTTGGTATTGGTTTCATCTAAAGAATTATGTTTATTTGCATCGTATACTTGAGAGTTATTTTGTTGGTCTTTATGTTGATTATTATAAAACTGAACTATTAATTCAAAAGCTTTTTTGTAGAATAAAAAGTATTTTGCATCCAATCCTGATTTATCTGGATGTGTCATTAATACTTTTTTTTTCGCTCGTTTTAAACTTTCCACATCAATATCGTATGTCAGTTCAAATAAACTTAGCAAATCTTGTAAGCTATACATATGTATATCTAAATTATGTGTTTTATTCATGATTATATATGAATGACAGAAAAACACATCCAAAATTAAACTATATAAATATATTTCTAGTAACATTACATATGGGATTACCTATTATTACTAAAATAGAAAATCGAAAACAATTTCAACAATATTTGGAAACAAATCCTGGTGTATTTGTTGTCAAATTTGGTGCTCCTTGGTGTGCTCCTTGTAAAGTCATTGAAGATAAGGTTCATGATTATTTTGATGCTATGCCTGATAATGTACAGTGTGCTAATATTAACATAGACGAATGTTTAGATGTATACGGCTTTTTAAAAACAAAAAAAATGATAAAGGGTATACCTGCTCTTCTAGCATATTTCCAGGGAAATGAACATTATATTCCCGATGAGTTTATTGATGGAACAAAAGATGAAGATTTAAAACATTTTTTCACAGCAGTTTTAGAAGAGGCTCAAGGTTAAATATAAACTAATCGTTTATTATTTAAAAGATGTTTATAAATGCTCTCTAAATAATTATCTTCTTCTTTTTTTTTAATAGTAAGGGAAATCATTATGTCTAATATATTAATAATATCTTGATTTTGTAAAACCATAGCACTAGTTCCATTCGATAATCGATTTATAATTGTCTCTATTTCATAAAAATGATTAGATGATATTTGATATGTCTTTAACAAATGATAATTATAAATATAATTATATAATATTTTCTTATAGCCAAACCATTCATAGAAACAATTAATATATATTTTATCTTGAAATAATTTTAAATAATTGTAAATACCTTTTTGTATTACACTTGCACTATTCATTTCTATTTTATTAGGTGTATTTAAAAATTTTAAAAATGTCGCAATTACAAAATTATTTGGATCTATGTAATGATCAAATAATTTAGGAAGCAAAATATCTAAAAAGCCTTCTATAAAATTTGCATTCGCATAGGTATTTATTATAATGCATTTACTATTCTCGTTTACTCTTTCATTTATATAATTAATGTGCTCCAATTTTGATTCTTCACTAGAAATGCGGTCAATCATAATAATCAGTTGTTCATTTTTTTTCAAAAACTTAGGAAGTATTTGTACTTTTGCATTTGTTCCTTTACTAATCCCCTCTATTTGAACATAATCTTGATTGTATTTTGAACCTATAGATACGTAAACATATTTGTAAGAAAAATTAGATAATTCATTACGAAAATCTTCTAAAAAATTATTCTCTATTAAACTTGTCATTGTGATTTTATATTATATTTTTTATTTTTAATTTTTACTCATATTCAATTTTTATAGGCAGACTAAATATAGAAATGGAAAATGAATATTCTTCAAAATTAGAAAAATTAGCAGATAACTTTCAAAATCTAATACTATTTAGTAAAAAATTAGACCAAGAAAAGTTACTTATTAATGAACAATTACAACATTTCAAAGATACACATTCAACTTTAACAAAAAGTAACAATAAACAAGTATTTATTTTCTGTTTGGATTCCTTTTTATTTCAATATAAAGTATTTTCCATGGAAATAAATAATTTAAATAAAATTCATTTAATGATTAAGAATCGTCTCTATTGTGATTATTATAAATTGTATAAAATGTTGTTAAAATATATTTCTTCCAATTTTGATGATTTAAAAATAAATGTAAATGAACTACCTATTGTACCAGTATATAAAGACCTTGAACCTATTTATGATTATGGTTATAGTAATATAGAACTAGTGCATAATGTATTACTAGAATGTATAAAAAAAATTACAGTTATGTATTTAAAAAAAGAGCAAAATATTAGTGATTATCAAACTAAAACAAATGTTGGGTTTGGAATTTCTAATTTTATTAACACTATGAATCATGAAAAAGAAATTCTAAAAGGAAAAATAGACTTACATATTGATTATATTGCATTTTTTAATATTTCACAATTTAAATATATGAGGCGCTTACATAATGTTTATAGTGAATTTGATAAACAATTGAAAAATACTGTAAGTGAAGACCATTCATTTTGTTTTGCAGATATTTTAAAAGAAAATAATGATGATATATTAATTTTGGATGAAATTAAAGACAGTATTCCAGAAGAGAAAGAAAGTCATTTAGAAACAAAAGTAAAATTTGAAAATGATAAAATTGTGGAAACAGAAATAGAAGTTAAAAATAACGAAAAAGAACAAATAAATGAACTAAAGGAAAGCAACAATGCTGATATACCCACATTTGAATCTATTGAAAACTTAAATAATGAAAATAAATAATAAAATATTTAAATAGTACAAAAAATTTAAATACATACTATATAATCATGTATAGTATGTCTGATGAAAAGAATGTAAATAATCAAAATGATAACCATACTGTAAATAGTAATGATAATAAGGATTCAAGTGAAAACTCTTTAACCGCAGCTGAGGATAAAGTTAAATTAGAATGGAGCCCTGAGAATGAGGGTATTTTGGTCGAATGGTGCGACTATGCTCAATGTTATAAATGGTTAAATTCACGAGCTCATGCTAAATATTCAAAATGGCATGCATGGTTCACTATACCAGCAATTATATTTTCAACAATTAGTGGTACTGCATCATTCGCACAAAGTAGTTTACCTACTCAATATCAATCTTTTTCACCAATGATTATTGGTTCTATTAATATCATTGTAGGTATTTTAACAACAATTCAACAATATTTAAAAATTTCTGAACTGAATGAAGCACACAGAGTTTCTTCTATTGCTTGGGATAAATTTGCCAGAAATATTAAGATTGAACTTTCCAAACATCCAAACGAGCGCGTTGAAGCAAAAATATTTTTGAAAGTTTGCAGACAAGAATTTGACCGCCTAATGGAAACAAGTCCCGATATTAGAGAGAGTGTAATTCAAGAATTTAATACAAAATTCATTGGTAAAGAAGGCAGTAAAAGACAAAAGAAATTTGAGTTATTGAAAAAGCCTGATATCGTCGATAGAATTATTAGTGTAAACGAAACTAGACATAAATGGTACAAAGAATTAGAAGGTAGAGTAGAAGATGATTTTGATGATATAGCAGATAATCAAGATAAAGTAATTAAAGAACAACAAGATTTAATACAAGAAAAGAACCAAGAATTACAATTATTTGCCGAGAAAGAAAAAAACAAATTAGAAAAACAAATTGAGTTGATGAAAAGCACAAAAGAGCAAACAGATAAAGTTGAAACTTTTAAACGGCAACAAACTTTATTGATAAACACTTATATTAATTCATTTGTGGAATTATATGAAAGGAAACCATTGAAAGAAGAAATATCTTCAAATATGGAAAGTACTGTAGAAACATCCATATTAAATGATTTTTTAGAAAATTATGATGAAGATAGCTACGTATAAATTTTTATTGATATAAACTTGTAAATTATATCAATAAATTAGTTCAAAATGGTAAATAAATCCGTATTTTTTAACATATAATATTGTATTTCGTTCTCCTCAAATATTTCGTTATCCATATTCTCTTCACCTTCAAAATTCTCAATAAAACAAGCAAAACGAAATAACAAATTCATATTCTCGACCGACAAAGGTATGGAGGAGAACAAAAAAACCTTGTTTGACTTTTCAAATTCTACTTTTGGATATAATAATAATACACTCTCTTCATTCTGTTTTAATATGTTTTCATAACCACCATCTGTGTTTGATTTACATATATAACCTATTTTAGGGAACTGAACTTTTATTCCTTCAATCGTTTTCAATCTTTGTAAAAATACATACTTCTTAAATAGTTCTACAATATTTATATCAATATCTACATTTTTAACCATTTTTGTGTTTAAAATTTCATCAATAATTAAATACTCATATTCATCATTTAAATCAAATAATTCTTCGCTTATATCTATAAAAACAAATATATCATTATTGTTATTCTCTAAAAAACCTCGGTATTTTTCTTTTACCAAATTGGTATTAGTAACACTTTGATACAAATCTTCTATTTGATTATAAAAAATAGAATCTATATTGTTATCTGTATTTCTTGAAATAGAATCTATCATATTTCTCATTTCAACCTGTTTTGATGGAAAAACATAATTATTTTCTTTTTTAAAAAAATATTTTACAAATGGCAAACGTAATGTCATATCAATCTTATATAAGCATAAATGCATTTTATAATCTTTAAAATAATCTCGTTCATATTCTACTAAGTTGCTAAGCGTTTCATTATCTATATATGTAAAATCTAATAATTGGGTTTCATTTTTTATTCCTATCTCTATAATTTCTTCGTGTGTTTTACTTATATTATTATCATCTATTGTATCAATATTAGTTTGATTTTCTAAATGTTTTGTTGAAGCTTGATTCATAAAATTATCTTGAATATATTTTTTGTATTCACTTTCCTTGACAAATGACATATATATATATTACCATGATAAGTTTTTTAATATTTTTTAAACTTATATAAAAAAATAATGATAATAGTATTATATATTACACCTATATAGCAGGTAGTTTTAGATATGTCTGACATTGATGTCAACTATGATGACAATATTAATTCCTACACCTTGGATGATTTTGATGATAGTTATAAATATACTAACGATGATTTACCTGATTATTCAGAAGACCCCATTGATGTAGAAGATGAAGAAAGTGTAACAACTGCAGGTACATTTTCTATCGCTGGTAAGAAAAAGAAACCAAAGAAAAAGAAAGTTGATAAGGGATACCGTAAATTTAAAACAAAAGATGGCAATGTTATTTATTTTGCTACCTCAATGATTCCTGGAAATTCAATTAGAGATGCAATTTACGGTCATTACTTTCATGAACATCCAGTTGGTAGTTGGCACGAATTATTATTTTTTAAAGTAGCTAAAACAGATAATTGTAGTACTCAAAATATAGATACTCTATTTTATGACAATCCGGAACAATATGAAAGTCATATGAATGTATCAGTTGATAATGGAACTAAAAATATTTGGGCTGAAAAATATCAAGCTGCTTTAAAATATTTCAAGAAACAACAAGAACATGATGAACAAATGCAGCAAGAATACACTACTATCAAGTAAAATATAATATATAAAAATATAAAAATAAACTTACATTATATATCAATATGTTTCTACCCATTTTATATCTTTTAACAACTAACCCAAATGATAATTTTTATACGAGAAAAACAAGTATTATTGATGTAAATATGAATTATGCAGATTATTTTTCAAAACCAATTAATCATAGTGCTGGGTATGACTGTCGTTTTATGCATCATTCAATGAAAAGTTTAAAAGAAAAGGAAGAACTAGAAACAATTAGTATCAATTTTAAAAAACAAAATTTATTGTTCCTTTTAGAAAATAATGATCTTAGTATTTTTGAAAAAATAGATTTAATAGATAAATATCATACACTATCAGTTAATATTAGTTCAAATATATTTAATGGTGGTTTGCTAGACGATTGGGAATTTAATATCTAAATAAAATAGTATAGAGTATATATTGTTATATACTCTATATTATGCATCTTATTTTTAGTCTTCTATGTATTTTATGTCCTGTACTTTCTTTTACGAAAACAACAAGGTTGTCAAATACACTTAAAATGAACGATATATCCAGATTACTTCCTTCAAATCAAATTCAACAAAGTTGGTTGAATGGAGTTGGAAAACCTTGGAGTTATGGTGATTTATTTGAATTATCTGCAAATGATAAAATACAAGCCCTATCGATTACAAGTGATGGTAAAAATGCAATTGCTATTGATACTGACCATGTAACCGAAGTAGCCGCATCTAATTTACATGTTATTAAACTGTTTCCTGAAAATGTAGATTCTCTTCTTCAAAGTTTAATTGCAAATCATGTAAATGTAGATATTATTGATATACCTAAAAATGAATTATTTGAATTTTTTGGAAAAGTTGGTGAAGCATTTTACAATGTTGGTATTTATTATTTTGTCATTACATTTGTTATTAGTATTTTGACTCGTTTTGGACAAAATTCTGGTCTTGGACCTGGAAATTTGATGTCACCATTAAACAATAAAAATAATTTAATCGACGCAACAACATTAAATACTACTTTTGCAGATGTAGCTGGTTGTGATGAAGCCAAGTTCGAGTTGATGGAAGTAGTTGATTTTTTGAAAGACAAAGAAAAATATGAGCAAGCCGGTGCAAAGATACCCAAAGGTGTTTTGTTAGAAGGTAATCCAGGTACTGGAAAAACATTATTAGCTCGCGCGGTAGCAGGAGAAGCTGGAGTTCCCTTTTTAAGTGCTAGTGGCTCCGAATTTATAGAATTATATGTGGGTATTGGTGCTTCTCGTGTACGTAGTTTATTTGAAAAGGCAAAAGAAAATGCACCATGTGTCGTATTTATTGATGAAATAGATGCAGTAGGTAGAAAGAGAGGTGCAGGAATTGCAGGAGGTAACGACGAACGAGAGCAAACTCTCAATCAAATTTTGACTAACATGGATGGTTTTACAATTACTGATGGAATTGTCGTTATAGCAGCTACAAATCGTATTGATGTACTAGATTCTGCATTAACAAGACCAGGACGGTTTGATAGAAAAGTGAAAGTAGGATTGCCCGACAGCATTGGCAGAAAGCGTATTTTTGATGTACATTTTAAAAATAAAAAGTTAGCTAGCGATTATAATTTAGATGAACTGGTAAGTTTAACACCAGGATTTTCAGGTGCAGATATTGCGAACCTAGCTAATGAGGCAGCCATTTATTCTGTTCGCGCAAACAATACAAAAATTACTCAACAAAATATCTTGGATGCATATGAAAAAATCACTATTGGTATTCCTTCTACTACAAATAATCAAGAAGATGAAGAAGTAGATTTGGTTGCTTATCATGAAATAGGCCATGCATTTATGGTATCTCTTTTTAACGACATTTTCGATTTACGAAAAATTACAATTAAAGAGAATAAAAATGGTGCTGGCGGATATACTTTATTTACACCAAAAGAAAGATTCCAAAAATACGCAACAAAACGCTCTGTTTTGGCTAATCTAATTATTGCTTTAGGTGGAAGAGCAGCGGAGGTATATTTGTATCGTAAGAAGAATGAAAAAGTTGACTATGATTCTTACATTTTTGATAACTTTAAAGATTTAGATATCACCACCGGTGCTGTTGGAGATTTAAAACAAGCCAATGAACTTGCTAGAAAATATATTACAGAATATGGTTTTGGTGATAACTTATGTTATAATAAAAACACAAATGAAAATATGCCTTTCCTTGGTGGAGATATGTCAAATCAAGGAAACAAAATAAGTGATATTAAAAAATGTGATATTGATACACAGGCTGAATACTTGATTGATTTTGCTTATCGCAAAGCTTTAGAACTAATTTACTCTAATGCTGACATTTTTGAAAGCCTTGTTACCCTATTGAAAACTGATAAAATTATTCAAGGAAAACAAGTATATGATTTAGTCGAAAAAATTAAAAATAAACCAAATGATATCTAAAAATAATATATAATGATAATATAACTATCATCATTATGTACGAACAATCTATTCCCTTTACCGCTTATGCTCTTATTAGTATTACTAGTTTAGTAGTTACTTATTCATATATTACTACTAATCAAGAACAAGATAATGACAATAATAATGAAGTAAATAATAGTGAAATGGAAAAAGAAGAAGAGAGTCAAATAAACAGTGTTACTTCTATTACGGGTACTGAAGTAAACCCAAATTTGGGAGAAAATGTCCCTAATTTCGGCGGAAAAAAAACAAAACGAAAAACACGCAATAAAAAATACAAAAATACAAAAATGAAACGACGTAATCTAACAAACAGTCGCAAATAATTCTTTTTCTAGTTCTTCATATTCTTTTAATAAACGCTGTTTTTCTAGTACATTATAAAATGGAATAATATTATTTATAATATTATTTATAATATTCCTACTTCTTTGCTCTCTAGGGACATGTCGTTTTATTTCCCAATATTGATTATTTTCTTCATCATAAACTAGGTGCATTATTTGTGTAGTATACATTTTCTCTTTTAAAAGCATTGCTAAAGTAGAATCGTACAATTCTAAAGTAATGAAAGCAAAATAATACGGATACCCATTTTCATTGATTTTTTTATACATATCAATGTAAATGACATTTCCTACATTCAAATAATGGAAAGAATTTTTCACATCACTTTCATTTACAGTTCCTAAAATACGCGGGATGTAAATATCAATATTTTCTTTCATTTTATATTAATTACTTATCTAGTTTACATAATAAAAAATAATTAATATTAATCAATTTTTATATTTTTTCCAAAATTTCTATATTGGACTGTTTTTTGAAATAATCTACCAATTCATCATTTTTGTAATCATGTATATAATAAATATTTTTAATACCAGATGCACATAGTATTTTCATACAATTTACACACGGATAGTGAGTAATATATGCATCTGCATGATGACAACTCACACCTCTCTTTGCACAATCTGTTATTGCATTTTGTTCTGCATGAACAGTTGCTTGTTCATGATTATTTACAACTTTTGATATATGTGGGCAACCTGGTAAAAACCCATTGTAACCTTGAGCTATAATTCTATTTTCTTTCACTAAGATGCATCCAACTTGTAAACGCTCACATGGCGACCTTGTTGCCGTAACAATTGCTATTTGTTTAAAATAATCTTTCCAAGATGGACGTTCCATTATTATCTAAAAATTGATATTATTATTATATACTATTATAATTTAGAATGTTTCATCAATTAATTAGAATGAAAGAAAAATCCAAAGATGATTTAGACCTATTTATGGAAACAGCAGTAACTAGTTTTCGTCCATATCGTAAGTATCATTCTATGGATGCCAAGACATTTTATATTAGTATCCCTAAACCCCCTTTAACTAGGTCCCAAATAGGACAAATTCAACCACTTTCTAAATAATTACAACTACTTCATAAAATTTAGTTATAACTTTATAAACTATATAAATAAGATTACTAATATAGTTTATATGAGTACCGATACTAAAGATGCTATTCCAGAAAATTTTAAAACGTTAGTTAAAGATTTTATTGATGATCTTACTAATGTGTTTCCAGAATATGATTTTTATTGGTCAAAATGGGGAAATACTGATATAACAAATGAAGAATTAAAAGAATTATTAAATCATTGTGCTAAAGTATACCCAGAGCGCTTTTTTGATATATTGTATCAAAATGAAGATATTTTTGCAGAGAACAGTGATATAAATACATATTTTTTACCCAGAATGGATTTTAGAATACTATTTAACAGTGAAGGCTTAAGTGAGAACTCAAAAAAAGTTTTATGGAAGTATTTGCAACTTATGTTATTTACTGTAGTGGGTAGCGTTGATGATAAGAAAAGTTTTGGAGAGTCTGCCAACATCTTTGACGGAATCGATGAAAATGTATTGCAAGAAAAACTAGAAGAAACTATGAAAAATATTGGTAATGTATTTGAAAAAATGGATACTTTAAAACAAAAAGTAAATGAAATGGAAGGTACTACCGAAGATAATCAAGAAACAAATACTGGTGAAACACCAAATCCGCGTGCAGCATTTGAAAATTTACCAAATATGGAGAATCTTCAAAGTCACCTGAAACAGTTATTTGATGGAAAAATTGGTAAATTAGCAAAAGAGTTAGCTGAAGAGGTTGCAGATGAATTTAAAGATGTTGTTGGTGGAGATGATGAAAATCCACAAAATATGATTAAAAACTTGATGAAAAATCCTAACAAAATAAAAAATTTGATGAAAACTGTTAGTGGTAGATTAGACGAGAAAATGAAAAGTGGTGAAATTTCCAAAGATGAATTAATGAAAGAAGCAGGACAATTTTTAAATGAAATTAAAAAAACAAGCGGTGATGCAGGTGTAAATGAAATGTTACAATCAGCTATGAAAAATATGGGTGGATTAGGAAAAAACGCCAAAATTAATAAGAGTGCTTTGAATCGATTGATGAAACAATCAGAGTCAAAAGAAAAAATGCAACAAAAAGCAAATGTTCGTAAGCAAGAAATACTAAGACAAAAAGAAAAAGAAAGAAAAGAAACTTTTGACCGTATTCGTGAACAAAACCGTTTGAAGGCTCAATTTAAATTGCAACAAAAAGAAAATCCTGATAGTTTTGTATTTACATTAGATGGAGAAGACGTGCAAGAAAAATCATTTGTACATCCAGATTTGATTGCTGAAATGAAAAAAGAAGAAGAAGAAGAAAAAAATCAAGAAACCACTAGCAAAAAGAAAAAGAAGAAGAAAAAGAAGAAAACGAATGCTACTACTGAACCTGCTAGCGTTAGTAATGACTAATCTGTTTTACAACCAGATGATTCAATATCTTCCATAATTTCTTTTGTAACATCACTACTTGATGTTATATATTTATCTGGATAAATAGCATGTATAAATGCTTTTATACTTCCTATAGCTAATTTTAGAGATAGAGACATAGAAAACCAAAAATGACTAAAATAAGTCATACATACTTGCTTCGGATGTTGAAATAGATAATTCATTAATATATAAATAATTTATATATTATTGTTTTTAATCATTCTTTATTTATTCTCTCCTTCTTGTTTGATAGATAGGATTTAAATTGTGTCCTAATATATTAACATTATTTAATTTACATAAGACTGACCATACACTTTGGTCATGTCTATGGTCTCTAAATCCTTTGAACTGTACTTCTTTTTTGTATTTATCGTGAACCCGTTTATCACCAACAAAATATTCAGGGTTTTCTAAAGCTAAATTAAACCAATTTTCAATTATTTTTACACTCTCTTCACATTTACGTATTATAATAACACCTGCTTGACATTGTTGAGTATGTGTTATACTTTCATCTTTTTCTACATTAAAGTGTTTAAATATTTGTACTAGGTTATACATATATTCTTTTCGTTCGTTAAGTGAACCCTGTGTAATAAATGTTGCTATACCACTTGTACATACTTCTTTATCTTGAACTAATTCAAATAGATGTTTAAATTTATTCACTACATCAAGACGTTCCGGAAATATTTGCATACCACAATCGTTATAAAATAATATATCATCATTGTTTAACCTAGATAGAGTTTTATGTATTATATATGGTTTCCACATGTACCAATAAAAACCTCTACCTGTATTCCATTTTTTGTCGATCTTACTACATATTGTTTTGAACGGCTCTTCTTCGCATATTGTTTCTGTTTCTACTATTACATTGTCAAATAAGCCTATTTTTTCAGCCTCTTCCTTCATTCTTTTTCTAGATTTTATAAATCTTTCATTGCCAAAAGATAAAAATTGTTTCATTTGTAATATTAAAATATTATTTATTCAATAATTAAACTGTATATCCGTATTTTTGTAAATTATTTGAAAAATAATTTGATAAATAAATATTATCAGTAGGTTTCTTGTTTAATATACAAAAACGATAATCTAATACAAATGATGACCAAGTACTTCTTAAATGTGTATGATTAGGTTTTGCATGTATTCCTCCAGAATATATAAATGTATTAGAATGACTACATATATATTGTTCTATAAATGATTCTAACTCGTCATTTTCACTGTTCACTTGTAACATTTTACATTCTTTTAATTCACTTTGCAATATCTTTTTTTGATTATTTGTAGCAATAAATACAGGCATATCATGTTCCTTGGTCAAATCATCTATTAATGTTTTAATATCGGATTCATTATATAATTTATTTACTTGTTTAATATCTCCACTAGCATAATCTTGATATCTCATATGAAGAGATATAAATTGTTCACCTAAATTTTCTTTAATAAACTTATCCCCAGCCTGTTTTATTTTATCTGAATAGTCAAATTTACTACATACTTCTTTATATGGTTCAATTAATTGTTTATTAATATTACATGTATCACATCCATTCCAGAAGCAAGTAGAAATTTGCAAATTATTATATAAATGTGAAATTAGTAAATATTTATTAGAAGATTCTAATATTTTCATCTCATTCTCATTTGAAAATCTATTTTTACATATACGTACTTTCTTACATTTATCATTAAATAACTTTTCCATTCTTAATTTTTCTGTGATGTCTTGTTGTCTTGTACATTGTATAATACAATTACTATCTTCTATTTGCTGAATATTATCTACTAAATTATTTATTTTTTCATTGTTATAATTAAAAACTTCATTAAAATTCCAATATTTTATTTCTTTGTCGTTCCTTCTGTAAGTTCTATTTAATGTATAATGTTGAATAATTGGTGGAAATATAAATTCCCTATTTAATACTTTTGACATTATTAATCCTTCTTTAATACCTTCAATTTGATTCCCTGGACCACCATCACAACTAATTATGCTTAAAAATTTGTCTTCATCATTATTTTCAACTATGTTTATAAATATATTTTCTTCTGTATTCTTTCTTATTCCACTTAATGTATGTTTTTCTCTCGGCCATGACGCAATATTTGTACGTTTGTTTAATAGACATGTTTTTTCATCCCAAGCATATAATCTACCTTTCCATTTACTACTTGGATGAGACGGTTTATGCCATGTAAAATATTTTTTATCATCATATTTATTTAGTTCATTATATACATCATTATAATAAATAAATGTACCAATATAATTCGATTCATAATACGGAATTTTACTATGTACTGCGTTTAAATTATCTTGTACATTCCAATTATTATTTTTAATAACCTCACTTTCTAAAGCAGTCTCTGTTATTTTATGATTAATTTTATGTTTTGCATATTCTAAATTTTCAAGTAATACAAAATTGTTATAGCCATTCTTTACTTTTTTTAAATTCCAACCAGTTTCATCAAATAAAAAAGCCTGTAGTACATATCTTTTACCTTTTGTTACTGGTAAAACTTCATGCAGTAATTTAGCATCAAATATTACGGCACAACCTTTTCCAATTTTATACTTTAAATTATTATTTGGAAATACCAATTCCCCTCCTTCATAATCGCGGGGGTTGGATAATCCAATAATTATACTCATTCTTCTATGACATGAATAACTAGTCCAATCGGTATGTGCATCTCTGAATGCTTTTTTGTCGTCATCACCATTATAATATAACAATCTCCATCTTTCTCTTAAATTACATTTACAATCTGCTTTATTAATTAATGGTTTGTCTATTACACCACATTCTCTTGTATCTAGTGTATAATCAAGTCTTATTTTGTGTTGCTCTTGAACAATTTGCGAATTACCAATACCTTGAGTAGCCTTGTAAAAATGTTTAGTTTGAATTATATTATTTAAATATGAATAATACTCTTGGTCTAGAAAATCATTCATAATTTTTATTGAATATGGTGCTATCCATGGATCTTGTTCCATTTATAATGAAATAAAAATATATTTTTTCTAATTACTATAAACGAATGATTAGATTTAACAATTGAGAAAAAATAATTTTATAAGAATTATATATATGAAATTTTTATTTGACAAAATCAAAACAAAAAAAGGTGGAAAAAAATTAAAAAACAAAACAAAAATAAATACTAAAAAAAAGATAAATATAAAATCTAAAAAAAATAACAAAAAAAAAATAAAAAAAAATAAAACTCCAAAAAAAGTTTTATTTAAAGATCTAAATGAACCTATTTATTACGAAAAAACCTTAGAAACAAATTTAGAAAAAGATACTTCCAAGAAACCTAAATTAGTTCTTATTTATGCAGAATGGTGTAGTCACTGTCAAGCTATGAAACCTAATTGGGATGAAATGAAATCTGGGTTATTAAATGATAATATTTA
>CESB01132118.1_pt1 | contig 22027 bp, 24 predicted proteins | sample 531071 | NCBI WGS metagenome assembly CESB01 (sample SAMEA2621259, study PRJEB7988) | marine metagenome | biome: marine biome (ENVO:00000447); feature: surface water layer (ENVO:00002042); material: "saline water (ENVO:00002010), including plankton (ENVO:xxxxxxxx)" | depth 5 m | reverse complement strand
AAAGTAAAAAGTGTATTAGCTTTGATTAATATATGTAAAACTAAAATGGGAAAGCGTCATATGAATGAAGTATTTTTGAACCCAATCAATAATGCCAAAAAATTGCAAAAACAATATGATATGATTGATCATTTTATGAAACGAGATTTCAATTTTGCTGATTTATCCAAAATATGTGACCTGGATAAAATTATGACAAAGTTGAAACTTCAAAAGATTACACCATGTGATATTTATCAGATCATACAAAGTCACGATATTTTAGAATATTTATTAAAACAAGTCCAGCCTAAAAAAGATGCAAACCTTTATGAAGAATTCAATATCAATCAAGCACGAAGTCAATGGACAGAGTTTTATCAATACATTCATAAAATATTTGATTTGAATTCATGTGCTTGTATCAACACCTTATCTTTTGATAAATTTGAACAATACAATGATGCTTTATTTCAAAGGGGTGTTTCTGCTGAATTGGACACATCCATCCAAAAAAAACAAGATTCAAAAGACCAATTACAGGCAATACTAGCCATATTGGAAACATACTTTACAAAAAAGGAAAGTGATGGTAATTATATTACTCAACATCAACCAAGTAGTAGTGAGTTGTGTTTACTGATTACTAAAAAACGATCGAAAGTATTGAAAGATCGACTCATAAAGGAGTCAAATCAGTTGATGTTGGAATTTGTCTCTACTTTCAACAATCAATCCAAGAATTTTTTATTTGATTTATCTTCCATATATTTCAAAGATTACAATAAAAGCAAAGTATTGTTGTGTTGTCCATTGATTGATCAATTGATATCTAATATCTATCAAGAAAACATGGCCTTTCAAGATTTGTTGCAATGTACATATAAAAAGGTCATATGCGAGATCTACGATACCTATTTTCAGCATTTGGTAGATGTGGTATATGTGATCAAGTATATGGATATATTTTACACAAAAATGATTTTGGCCAAGCAATACAATTTGTGTAAACCAGAAATGATTGAAAAAAATCATAGTTTCGTGCGCGCCAAGAACATGCGTCATTTGTTGGTGGAAATGATTGAAAACAAAGAAACCTATGTACCCAATGACATTCACTTGGGAGAAGATGAACATCAACAAGGTGTGCTATTGTATGGAACTAATGCGGTTGGTAAAACTTGTTTGATTAAAGCTTTAGGAATCAATATTATATTGGCCCAAAGTGGATTTTACGTGCCGTGCGAATCGTTTGTGTATTGTCCATATAAATATATATTTACACGAATCATTGGAAATGATAATTTATTCAAAGGGCTCTCTACTTTTGGGGTAGAAATGAGCGAATTACGAGTTATTTTACAGCACTGTGATAAACGAAGCTTGATATTGGGAGATGAATTATGCAGCGGTACAGAAATAGATAGTGCATTGTCCATTTTTATTTCTAGTTTAGAAATCATGACACAGAGACAAAGTAGCTTTATTTTTGCAACCCATTTTCATGAATTACAGACCATGGAAGCAATGAAGGCATTGAATTGTATTCAAAGCAAACATTTGAAAGTGCAATACGACCATGAAAAACAAACCTTATATTACGACCGTAAAATTCACGATGGTCCCGGAGACAGTGTGTATGGGCTGGAAGTATGCAAATCATTGAAACTTCCTTCGGATTTTATGGACCGATGTTACGAGATACGAAACGATCGCATGAAAAATAAGAGCAATGTGCTGTTGATGAAGCGTTCAAAATACAACAAAGATAAGTTGCGACATTTATGTGAATTTTGCGAAAATGAATTAGCCACAGAAACCCACCATTTGAAGTATCAAAAACACGCCAATCATAACGAATATATTGAAAATAGTTTTCATAAAAATCACAGTGCGAATCTAGCTTCCATATGCGAACATTGTCATAATTTCATTCATCTCAATCATTTAGTATATGAAAAACGAAAAACCATGGATGGAAATTACGAATTAATTTTGAAAAAAAATTGAATATAAAATAATGTTTTCTAATTACAATAAAGATATGATTATTCCTGTAAAGTGTTTTACATGTGGAAATTTACTAGCAAATAAATATTTGTTTTACAAAGAACAAGTATCAATTACAAAACAAGCCAAGAATCAAGAAAATGATGGTATTCAGTATTTTAACAGTGAAGTTTTAGACAAGTCCGTGGAAGGAGAAATATTAGACAAACTTGGGCTTAATAAGCCTTGTTGTAGACGGCATATGTTGACTCATGTGGATATATTTTAAATATAGGCTATAGTTATAATGAAAAAACGGATAAAGCAAAATAGAAAATCAAAGTCCAAAAAAGTAAAAAGGGTGAAAAAAGTTAAAAGAAATACAAGAAAGCATCAGCGTAAAAGGAGTCAAACACGAAAGCGCTATCAAAAAGTGAAAGGAGGGAGTTCATTTCCTTTTGATGGTTTAGGTCTTATACCTGAACAAATGATGCACGGTGTTCGTTCGTTTTTGCAACCGATAAATGATCAAATAGGAGGGTTAAGCGTGGATCCAAACCCAACCAATCAATTTTTGGAAAATCAAGCATCTTCTTCTTATGTGGAATCAAAATTAGCAAGCCAATGATAAAGTTATTTTTTTTGTTTTATATATGTATAATGGCTCGTAATCAATTTAAATATAAACCAGCTTTATCAAAGTTGTGCACCCCTTCGTATTTGTACTTTTTAATTTCCACTATTTTGTTGTGTATTTTAGGAGTTCAAAATATTATGAACAAGGACGATACTTTTTGTATTGGTATGTATGAATGTACGACGTTCAATAAGATCACTGTCTTTTTACTACATGGTCTATATATATTGTTTTGGACATTCATTCTAGACCTCATGTGTAAATCAGGATATAAGCAAGTATCTTGGTTCATCTTTTTATTACCATTTCTTCTATTTTTCATTTTTTTTGGATTAATGATCTATAACGATATATCTTTGAAAAGGATATAAATTTATTAAGTTTATATATTAATAGATTTATGTCAAAAGCAGTTAGTCTAGAACAAGGTCACTTTCACATGATTGATCAATTTTTCAAATCAAATACTTTTGTAGACCATCATTTACGTTCGGTCAATAATTTTTATGACCATGATATTCAACAAATCTTCAATGATCTCAACCCAATTCATTTTTCCATAGATTCAGAAGAAAGTCAAGAACAAATATGCGAAATGAATGTATATTTTGGTGGAAAGCAAGTACAACAAGTATACTTTGGAAAGCCCATACTATATGAAAATGATACATCTCGTATGTTGTATCCGAATGAAGCGCGTTTAAGAAATATTACATATGCGATGAGTATTCATTGTGATATAGAAGTAGAATTCATCTATCATAAAAAGAATATTATATCAACAGAGATAATTCCTAAATTCTATTTGGGAATGTTTCCCATTATGGTTCAATCCAAAGCATGTACGTTGTACAATATGCCAAAACAAATGAGGTATACATTAGGAGAATGTAAACATGATTATGGTGGATATTTTATCATTGATGGTAAAGAAAAGGCATTAATACCACAAGAAACATTTTCAAATAATATGATTTATATCCGAGAAGTCAAAGATGATGTTCATGATTATAGTGTAGAGATTCGTTCCATTTCAAAAGACGAGTCTAGACCTAAACGTACCTTAGCGATTCGTCGCGTTATGACCAAGGAAACATGCTACAACACACACTTTAATGTATTTATTCCAAATGTGCGTAAGGAAATTCCATTGTTCATATTGATGCGTGCGTTGGGTATGAAAAACGACAAGGAAATTGTTGCTTTGATTCTAGGAAGCAAAGTAAACAACGAATGTTATTTAGATTTATTACGCCCAAGCGTCATTGATGCGGGTATGGTTTATACGCAACAACAAGCTATATTGTTTATTAACGAAGTAACGAAAGAAAAATCAATTACCAACACTCATTATATTTTAAGTGAATATTTGTTACCACATATTGGTACAACAAACTATAAAGCAAAATGTCATTATCTAGGATATATGATATTTGAGCTTTTAAAAGTAGTTAATCAAGAAAAACCTCCAACCGATCGCGATCATTTCAAATATAAACGAGTACAAACGTCTGGAAATTTGATGAAACAATTATTTAGCGAATATGCAAACATTATGTATAAAACGTATTATCAAAACATTGAAGAAGAATATTATTACAATAAAAATAAATACGAATTTGATCCATTATTAGATGACGAAGAAAATGTACGAAACTTTAAGAGTTTATTTATGGACAATTACTTTTCTTTTTTTCAAGAGAAGATTATTTATGAAGGCTTTAAAAAAGCGTTTAAAGGTAACTGGGGCGCGTTTTCTCACACTAAAATAATAGGAGTCATTCAACCATTAAACCGTTTGTCATATAATTCTGCTTTGTCTCATTTACGTAAAATTAACCTTTCTATTGACGCCAGTTCTAAAATTACTGGGCCAAGAAAGTTACATGGAAGTCAGTGGGGTGTCATTGATCCAGTAGACACTCCAGATGGTGGCAATGTAGGATATCATAAGCACATGGCGATGATGTGTCACATATCGCATGAAATAGATGACAAATCATTGATTATTTGGATATTTAGAAACATGAATCAAACGATTTCACTAAACAATGGGGACGCAAAAAGCATTGAAACAACACCTTTAGAGGAAACCTCCATGGATAATTTGCAAAGTGGAACCAAGATTTTTGTCAATGGTCTCATTATAGGGGTGACTCAAAGTCCGTTTTTATTCAAAAAATTGTTTTTGCATGCACGTCGTATGAATTACATTCCTATTTATATTAGTTTTTTATTTGACATGAAGGACAACTATATTTATATTCAAACAGATGAAGGTCGTCTCATGAGACCTTTACTATACTTTGAGAATGATGGTACGTTGCACTACAACAATGTGCCATATGTAATGAAAGGAATGATGAACAATTCAATCACATGGAGTCAATACATACATGGGTTTGAGAAAGAAAATAAAAATAATTATTATGATTTGGATGAATTCATTTCTAAGAAAGAAAACATTGAAAAGAAATGTTTGCTTGAAATGCTGGACAAAAATGAAGAAGAATCTTCTTATATTTGTCAATATATTCATGAAATCAATAATGAAATAAAATATGAATATACACATTGTGAAATACATCCATCTATGATATTTGGTGTCATGGGTAGTCAAGTTATTTTTCCTGAACATAATCAGCTTCCACGAAATCTGTTTAGTTGTGGTCAATCTAAACAAGCTGTATCTTTGTATCACAGTAATTACTTAAATCGTATTGATAAATTGGGTGTTGTATTAAACTATGGTGACATTCCATTGGTAAAATCACGAATGCTTCAATACATTAATGACGAAAAGCATCCATATGGATTCAATACGATAGTTGCTATCATGTGTTACAATGGGTATAATGTGGAAGACGCAATATTGATCAATGAAGGGTCAGTGAAACGAGGAATGTTTCATACGACATATTACAATATGTATGAAGCTTATGAAGAAACAAGTGAAATAGGTGAAACAAAAACAAATAAATTAATAAAACCTTTTTATGATGAAACAAATATTGAATTGAATCCAAAATATGACTATAATTACTTGGATGAACATGGATTGATTCGCGAAAATACACCAATGGATGATACAAAAATCTTAATTGGTCGTGTGACGTATAACGAAGAAAATGTGGAGCTACGAAGTGACGATTCGCTCAAGCCAAAAAAAGGTCAACTTGGCGTTGTGGATAAAACGTACATGACTGAAGAAGTAGAAGGAAAACGTATTGCAAAAGTGCGCATATCTGAACAAAGAATACCCACTTATGGAGACAAATTTTGTTCACGTTGTGGTCAAAAAGGTACCATAGGGCAAATCATACCGGAAGAAAATATGCCATTTACTAAAGATGGTTTACGACCAGATATTATCATAAATCCACATGCAATTCCTTCTCGTATGACCATTGGACAATTGGTAGAATCCATCATGTCAAAGCTAGGTGTTCATAGTGGAAATGCCATGGACGCTACTCCTTTTACGAGTGATAAAAGTAAAATAAATAATGTATGTAGTTTGCTCACAAAATATGGGATGCATAGTTCTGGTAACGAATACTTTTACAATGGTATGACTGGAGAAAGAATAGAGCATTCTGTTTTTGTTGGACCTACATATTATCTGCGTTTGAAACACATGGTAAAAGATAAAATTAATTATCGTGCAAATGGTCCGCGGGCATTATTGACAAGACAAACGAACCATGGACGTGCGAACGATGGTGGATTGCGCATTGGTGAAATGGAACGCGACGGAGTCATTGCTCATGGGTGTGCATACTTTTTGAAAAACTCTATGATGGAACGTGGTGATGCTTATGAACTAGCCATTTGTAACCACAGTGGCACAATTGCCATTTATGAACCCAAAACAAATCATTTTTTCAGCCCTATATTGGATGGGCCCATACAATATGATATGGATGGCAAAGAAGTTGTATCATCAAAGATTATTACCAAATATGGCAAAGATTTCAGTATTGTGAAAGTTCCATATTGCTTTAAATTATTAATACAAGAAATGAGCGCAATGAATGTACAAATGCGGTTGATTACCTCAAATAATATTAACATGGCTCAACAATTGTCTTCGGTGAAATACAGCGACATTGAAAATAACATCAACAATAATATTGTAGAAATGGATGTTGCCAATCAAGAATCGAATTCTTCACACAGAGACAAAAAGGCGCTTAATCTTCAGCCAAAAAAAGAAAAAGAGCAGAACATTCAAGCATCAGAAAGTATGAGTCGGCTGTTGTGGAAAACAGTGTGTATGGATGATATGCAAGGCGGTGGTCCTGACACGAAAAAGTGTAGTGCTGAAAATACCTTTTTTGTTTCTACAATTATTGGCGAAGATGGTAAATCTACTGAAATTTATTCTCTAAAGGAACTAAATGGCAAACCGCCTAATTTTTATCCAAAGGACTGGGATTTTGAAACGGTTCTAAAATATCGTTTGAATGAAGAAAAGGTTGCACAATCGTTGCGCTTGTTGGAAGAACCAAACAATTACAAAAAGGTCTTGGACAAATATAAGGAAGTAGAATCGCAAAACAAGCCTACTGACGTGGTCCTTCAATTGACGCCGAAAGAAGAATCACCTTCTCCTGTTACAAATACGTTTGTATTATCGGAGCCATACATTGACCCAGAAGTACTAGCCAAACAGGAAACACCGAGCCCATACATTCCTCCATCACCAGAGCCTGGTGTGGTTATGCCTGGCGCAACACCGGAAATCACGCCACATCCAGACAGTCCAATTTATACGGTTTCAAAAACACCGTTTACACCAACTCCAAGTCCAGAAGAACGCATTGTGTCACCTATTATTGGAGAAGAACAAGTTAATAATTTAAATGATCCAACTACTCCCAACGCTGAAGACACACCAGTAAACACAAATTCTGATAATAATGATGATTTTGGAAAAACACCATCGCCGATTGTTGTTAAAAAAATTGAAAATAATTGATATAAAATATTATGATTAATATATACATTATGACGACTGTGATTAACAACCTGTACAAATCAAAGAAAAATATCTTGCATTATTTGAAAGAACAAAACTATGATACTACATTACATGAAAACTGTTCAATGACAGAAATACAAGCCATGTTAGAATCAACAAGCGAAGACGGTGTGTCCAGTTTGGATTTTGAAGTCATAGATAAAGACGACAAAGAGAAATCTTGCAAAGTATGTTTTTATACTAAACCATCTACGATCAAACAAAATAAGCTTGAATCAATGGCAATGAGCTATTATGAGGATCATGATAAAACAAAGTCTACACTAATTATCATTATGCAAGGAAATATCAATGACACCACACGCAAATCAATCAAAAGCATGTGGAAAAAATTTCAAGAATATGTTATTATTTTTGAAATTCGAAGTTTGTTATTTAATCTATTTACCCATAACTATGTTCCAAAACATATCAAAATGACACAAGAGGAAAAGGAAATGCTGAAACAAGAAAAAAATATACTGAATGATTCACAAATACCGGAAATAAGTGTGTTTGATCCTGTAGCAAAAGCACTTATGATGAGGCCTGGTGATATGTGCAAAATCATTCGTTATGACCAGATCTCATTACAAAACGAATTTTATCGTATTTGTGTAATTTAAATATGTATATATATTAATTATGACTACTACGACTTCAAATATGCCAATAGCAAGCACCACAACTACTAGTATAAATACCACCAAAATTCCTGCTTCTACATCTATTGCTAACTATGAAGAGATTATCAATAATTTTGAAAAAAATGAAACAGATGAAACAAACATAAATAGCGCACAACAACTCTACACGACTTTAAAAGCTGAAAATCAAGAATTATCCACCACTATATTGAATAAAATATATAAATTGAATACCAAATTGGATTCAAGTCAAATAAGTCATTTGACTCAAGATGCGCAAATAGAATCCACTAAAATTAACTTTTTAGAAAAGTATTTATTTTTAATATTGAAAATCATTTTTTTTTTATTGTTAATCATCATATTATTTTCAAGAACCTATAAAAATGTAAGCATAAATCTTGAAGATGTAACAGATTTCATTCAAACAAAAAAAGAAAATATTCAAGAATCAGTTTCTTTGAATTCAGAAAAAAAATTATAGATGAATATATAAATGAGTAATCAGAATAAGTTAAAAAATTTTTTTAATAATTATGATTATAAAGAGAACTTAAAATACAGTTATGCAAATATTAATGAATTGCAAGCTTATTATGACGAACAAAAAGAAATAAACGAAAATGAGAATACAGATTTAGGAACATTATACGCAAAATTAGATTCGTCAATACAGCATCGTACTTATTTATTATTTTCCATATGGAGCATAATTTTCTTTGTTTTAGTTATTGTCCTATTTTTAAATGTTATTGGAGACACTTCGCATATTAATTTGCTTTCAAAAGTCGTATTAGTAGGTATTTGTATTTATGCGATTATATATATTTTGTCAAATACAATGTATTAAAATATACATTCATTATAATATGGAACCCAACGTACAAACATTTATCAAACATTTAAATATATATCATACAAAAAAAAAAAATTACATGAATGCTGTTCAAAATTATCATTCGGCCAAAGCACTTCTCATGAAGAACAATGAAGTTAGGAAGGTAAAAACGAATGATATATCTTATTCAAATGATGATTATGTAATCACTCACGAAGGAGTTATGATGTATAAAAATAAAAGTGGCAATAATGAACTTAGTGGAAACTATTTTATTTCCAATAAATCTTTCTTAGGAGGTAATCATAGTAACGTATACGTTAAACATGATTTAAATGGTTTATATTATAATCCTTTGTCTAATACCAATAAATTAATAAATCTTGCTCCCAAAATCAGCAGGATTAGTGACAATTGGGTTAATATGTTAGACGAGGATGCTCACAATATGACTGGGATATTGACATGCGATGGTATTGCAAAAACATTGAATTATAAATATTATGCAGTTGATAAGGATGAATTATGTCATTTCAAAATAACAGACAATATTGATGATATAGTTTATAATGATGTTGATAAAATAATAGAAAAAGATATTTCCATGAATGGAACTACAGTTTCATATAGCATACCCGACTTACCAGATACAGATACAAATGAAAGTTATACTAAAGCAGTGTTATATGATGTAAGTGCTGAAAAATTTAATTATATATCACATCTTTCAAATTATGGATATGTGGATTATGATGGATCCTTATATAATCTTAGTTCTATAGAAAGTAATAATATAATATATCAACCCAAATCAAATATTTGTTATAGTAACACGATTGATTGGAAAGAAAAAAAATCAAAAAGTAATCTGGAAAAAGATTGTGACATTTCCTCAGAATGTATTGGATATGTAATAAATTCTAAAAAAAATGGGTTGCCTATATTTAAAACAAAAAATACTGATTATAATCCGTACATATATTCTTGTGATGAATCTCAAAATTTTCTTTATCAAAAGATAATTTTACCAAAAGATAATTCATATTGTGATTACGATCCATCGTATATACGAACAATCAGTAATGAAGATTGGAAATATATTTTTAATAGAAATAATACAACAAACGATTTATCTTTATGTGGCATTGAAGGATTATTACATACAAATAAGCTTGCGTTACACACCGCCAGTGGCGAATTTGAAACTGCATTTGAAAATATGATTATTTCATTCAACTTGTTGAGCACGCATGAACTTCAATTCCTACAAGAAACAACAGACGTGAATGCAGAACAAATGACTCAGATCAATCAGGAATATCAAGAATATATTCAAAGAACAAAAAAAAATGAAGAAAAAGAAAAGATTTATAAATTACAAAAAGAAGACAGTAGAATATTATATCAAAGTACAGAATACAAAACAACAATTGTTACCTTAATAACAATTGTACTTGCTATATATACATTTCGTTATATGAAAAAATGACTTTATCATATTTTCGTAATTTAAATGTATATATATATTAATTATGACTACGACTACAAACGTTCCAAGTATCACAAGTACTCCAGTTATAAGTTCATATTCAACGGGTGATATTTCAAGCGCATATTATCAGCAAAATAGTTTGATGAACGATTTAGTAGATAATTTGCATGATTATCGTATGAATCGACATAGAGAAGATAGTTCACAGTCATTGAATAGTGCTTATCAGGATACTATTAATTCTCAAATTCAAATGCTAGATTTATTTGATAATGATATCAATCGTTTGAAACAAACGTATATAGCAAATAAAGCTCTTTTCATTAACAAGAAAAACAATGAACAAGATTTTAAAGACGAATTAATAACAATATTGGAAAGTGAAAAAGACGGTGAATTAATTTTATCAAAGGAAGTGAAACAACATTTGATTTATCAATATTACTATAAAAAGCAAAAAGCGCAATTGCGAATCATATACGCATTCATAGCACTATTGATGGTGTTTTTACTAGTATCGTCTCTAAATAAAAACATAGATTATGTTATCAATGATACACTTTATGTCATTATCATGGGGATTTCTAGTGCAATTTTTGTGATATACGCTGCTAAAACGGCTTATGATATTTATCGTCGTAATGATCATTCTTTTGATGAATATGATGACGTACATTGGAATAAACCTGAAAGAAAACCTTTCACACGAGACCTACCAGAACTAGAAGATAACAAAAAGGTGTGTTTGATGCAATGGAAAGAAAAAATGAAACAATTATAAAGCATGTAAATTATTTTATTCGTTTATAGTAATGAGTGAAGCGACTGAGTTTAATGATATATCTTTATCACAACTAAATATGGCATCCGCTTTTTATGATTATTCCAATAATTTTGTCAATATAAATACTACAAATATTCCTGACGATTTCCAACATTCAGTGAATGCCACTTTTACACAGAATCAAAATATGATGAATGCAAGAAACAAACGGGAAGATTATATTGCCGAGATCATGCATAAAATATATGTGAATCCTGAATATCCATTGCACATACAACAAAATTATGACAGAAGAGAAGTTTTAAAAAACCAGGGTGTTAACATAAGACAAGCAAATGAAATACCAAAACATATTCGTGATCAACAAAATCGACATGTACGTTTGAATACTTATTATAATATCAAAAGAACACATCAGGTATCATTTTTGAAAAAATCATGTGGTATTTTAGTATTTCTTTTTTTAGTGAGCCTATTGCATAAAATAAATGTATTGCCAAATACACCGTATATCTTTTTGATTGGGATTGGACTTGCGCTGTTTGTTATATTATTTGGCTACACAACAATTGACATGATGTATAGAGACAATCATAATTACAATGAATATAAAGGTACCATGCTTCATAAAAATGATTATTTGTCAGATAAACGTATATTTCAAGTTGGTGAAAAAGTAAAAATACGTTCTGGAAAAGTAGGGTATTATGACAACGCAACCATCATGTCATCTGCTCAGTCAGATGGGACATATAAAGTAAAATATGATGATGATATAGATAAGATATATGATGTCAACAAAATGTTAATTGAAAAAAGATTTGGGAATACCAATTATTTAACAATTGTGGATGAGATTCCGGTTCCTTTGGAACAACAAGAAGATGAAGTAAACGTGGAAGAAAAATGTTTGAGTGATGAAATATTGAGTTATGTGTATAAGAAAACAAACTTAAAACCATCCATGGTTCAAGAAGTACAATATAACAGAAAAAATGCCGAAAATCAAAATTTGCATATTGCATTTCCAAGTGGTGGCGATCAAATATCATTGAACAAAGATAATTGGAGTCTAGATGAATTAGTGCAAATGAAGTTGCCTGATTTACAAGGGCAAATCAATATTGAAGATTCTAGTTTTAGTGTATTGAGTATACATAATGAAGATGACAATGGGAGTATTATTTATAATGTAAGTCCAAATCCTCGTGATAACATACCACTTTTGAATAACATTGAGAATAAAATGAAGGTAACCACAACATGGACTTTAATGGCACCGACGACTACTCCCGTTCCTGCTTCTACAAATACCACCACATTGGCACCGACGACTACTCCTGTTCCTGCTTCTACAACTACCACTACATTGGCACCGACGACTACTCCCGTTCCTGCTTCTACAACCACAACCACGTTGGCACCAGTGTCTACGACAATTTCCACAATTAGCACAACCACAACTATTAACTAGATATCTATATTTTATTCACAAAATATGGATATATTAAAATCCTTTCTTAATATAATTACATGACTGATCTATTAGATAGCCTTCATCAAAACATTGATAATATCAAGGAATTTTGTCCATCCGTCGTCGCTTTAAGTAATTACGACACGACTCTTGGAGAAGCAACAATACCTGGTATTAAACTGTCGGACAAAATCGCAACAGACGATGGAATTACTGGATTACAGGCAAAGTATTTTGCGGTTGTTGAAGAAGGCAATGATTATCTAGCAAAACTTAGGGAGGCAGAAGAAGCATTTTTTAAGAAAAAATATGGTGAAAAAATTTACAATTATTTGAACAATCAACGTGGATTGGAAACAAGTTCTTCATCAACAACATCTGTTCCTGGTACTAATAGTAGTTCTGATTATTCAACTCTCAAACAAGCTCTGAAAGATGAATATGAGATTTACAATACATTAAAAAAAATTAAAGATAGTATACAAGAAAGCTACAATACCGGGGATGGTGTAAATCAAAATCTAGATATAAATAATCGTAAAATGATATATCGCAATGAAATAACCAATGATGTAATTAAAAAAAGTAATTATTCTACTTATATTTACTATTTTATAGTTATTTCTTTCACGATGTTTCTTTATGCAAATGATGGGCTGAAAATAAATGACAACAAAGTATTATATGCCACAATTATTGTGTTTCCGTTTATCTACCGTATATTATTTAATTTCATATTGTGGGTATATAATCAAATATATATATCCATGAAGACCAAAGGTCCCAAAAATGCCTTTTTGAATGACAAAGAACAAGAACCATTTTTTTTAGAAGACCAAGAGGATTAAGAATTAAGTAAAGCTACCTTCTTCTTCCGCTGTTACAGCCGTATTTCGGTACTGAATCATTGTCCATCCACCAGGTGGACACTTTCCGTGTTTTTTTTCCATATAGGGTCGTAATTCCTTTTGTATTCGCGGGTCAGTGGATCCGCTATACGTTTCTACATATTGTGCAAATTTCTTGGTAATGTCCATAATTTTCACTCCATAACCTGCACGATTTGGATTTGCAACAATCATCTCATTGTAAAATGCAGTGAGTATGTCTTGATCTTTGCGGTAATCTTCCGTGGCAGAAGTCACTGGGTCTACATCTTGAACTTTCCCTTGCGTGTTGTAGGCCAAATCAACCAACATAGAAAGCAACACTGGAGCCCATGTTACAAACTTTTCATCAATTTTTTGATCTACTTGAAATTGATGAGGATATTCTTCCACAGGAAATTTGGGGTCATCAAATGGTTTTTCCGTAAATTTGGATTGGAAATCCACCTTTCTCAGGCGGCGCCATGTGCCGTCGTCGTTACTTACAATATCAAACAATGTGTTTGTACAAACCACAAGTTTGAATTGAGGCACAAAGGTAACACTATCTTTAAATAGAGCACGACATTGAATGGGGTCACCGCCGGTAAGCTCTTTCATAATACCTTCATTGATTTTATCCCCTTTGGAAGGTTCTTGCATTACGGCATAACGGGTGCCGATCAAATTGTATACTTCCGAAGACGTTCCACCAATGTTATTTCTCTTTTGAGTTACCAATGAAATGGGCACGGTGCCCTTGTATTCGCCAAGCACCAACGTAAGTAGTTCCACCAATTTTGACTTGCCATTTGCACCAGAACCCGTATAAATATTAAATGTTTGACTGTGATTTGTACCCAATAATGTAGACGCCATATGTTCCCACATATAATTACGTAGCAACGAACTATCTTCACTTTCATTTGGAAACAATTGACACATAAATTCGTTGATTTCCTCAATAATGTGTGGTTTGTGCTTTTGATAATAACTCAATGGTGTATAATTAAGATTCGTTGTTTTGGATATATAGTCCTCATGTTTGCCTTTGCGATGACATTTATCACGAAAATCAATAACACCGTTGTTGCAGCCAAGTAAATAAGAATCTTTGTCTAATTTATTTAGAAAGTCTTTGTCGTAAAATAATTCCTTTGCTTCTTTCATAATGTTGTTCTTTGTATTTGTTTTTTTCAATAGCTTGCATGTAGCCAACATATCGTTCACCTTCTTTTTATAATCGCTAAAATCATCACTATTGTCACTAATGATTGCATTTGTATTTTCAACAACATCAATGTTATTCTGTTTGGCTTGTGATTTATTTTGATATTCAAATAAAGCGCTGGCATATTGCTTGTACATTTCTGTAGAAATTTTTAGACGCAATGTATTACCGCTGTCTATTTGTGACCATTTGTTTTGTAAAAATTCAAACCAGATATTGTCTTTGATTGACACACACACATATTGTGATTTAAACATGTGAAACAAGGTTGTCGCCAAATCAAACTCCGTGTTGTTGCGGAAAGAGTATTCAATATAGTGACTAATGGTAGTTTTATAAATATCAAGATAAGCATCATAATTATTCATTTTACTCCAATAAATGATCGAACGATAGGTAAGACCTTCTTTGTTGTACACATCAAAATTATCCCAATATTCCAACACATCATTGTGGTGAACGTCAAAATCTGTTGATTGGGACGAAAACAAAAGCCAGGTAAGGATCATCATATTTCCAGTATTTTTTAAAGCCCATCCTGTTTTAATCCATTTGGTATATGAACCGGGACCCCAAAACTCTTTTGGTAAAGACATGGTATATCGGTGAATTTCCTTCACGGAATAATCTACATCTGGATCATCCATCATATTTTCAGCCAAAGTTTTGATATCATCAAGGCTCTGGATATTTGCAAGTGAATCCACAGATGACCTTTTTTTAATTTTTAAGGCCCCTCCTACTTTATGGTCCCGTTTTTGATGAAAAGACGATTTGTGCTTTTGATAGGCTTCTATATATAGTGGTTTTATCTCAAACTGTACACAATTCTTTGTACTACGCACGCTGAGCGCAAAGAAATCAAACTTCTCTTTACACGGATCAATATATTTAATTTCCATTTCGCGCGTGTCTTCAAGACATGTTTCGTAAATGTACTTCAGCTTGTAAGGCTCATAACCTGGTTTCTTTGATCCATATAGCTGCCAATTGACACTTCCTCGCATAACACCTTCATCTACCACATCATTCCATGCGTTGGTAATAGGCAAATCATCCCAAATATCTTCAATATTAGCAAGAATGTAGTCACGAAAAACCATTTTGGTAGGAAAATCACAAATCACATTAATGAGTATATGGATTCCATCTTTTGTTTTGTCATCACATACATTCACATTTTGTTTTTCAAACACATGAAACCGTATTTTTTTGCCTTCTATATTTTTAAAGATATCATACAACCCATTACTTAACATTTCCACAAAATCGTCCAAGTGTTCTTTTGAATGTTGTTTTTTTTTGACATCTTGATCATAACGAAAGTCTAGATCAATCGCAAGCTTCCCAATGTCAAGTTGTTTCTCAGTCAAATAAGCTTCTTGTCCTTCTTTGAAAACGTTATGTTGATAGGTATCGTAAAAACTTTTTTCATTTTCCGGATTAATCGCATATTTTTGCCCAAATATCTTCAAATCCGGATTACCTATTTTCGTGTGAGTTGTTGCAGATTTGTCATTTGTTATAAATTTTCTTAAAGCAACATCTAAGGTCATTGTATATATATGTATCATCTTTTTACATCAAGATAAAATCAATTTTTTTTCCTGTATTTAAAAAGATAACTTCAACAATAAAGAAACGCATGGATGATTGTTTTAAACGCATTATTTTGGATATAAAGGATTTGAATAAAAGTCCAATTGAAGGTGCATGTTATTATCCAAATGAGGACAATATTTTGAAAGGTGAAGCTCTTATATTTGGACCAAAAGATACTCCATATGAACATGGAAACTATATATTTTCGTTTTGTTTTAGTAAAAATTATCCATATGAACCCCCAGTATTGACTTATCAGACAAACGATGGTATAACAAGATTTAATCCTAATTTTTATAGAAATGGAAAAGTGTGTTTGTCTATATTGAATACATGGGAAGGAGATCAGTGGAGTGCGTGTCAAAGTATTCGTTCCATATTGGTTACTTTACAAATGACATTTAATGAATATCCATTGTTAAATGAACCAGGTATCAATTGGAACTCTCACAGCAATTATATTAAAAAGTATAATCAGATTATTCAATATAAGAATATTGAAGTATCTATTTTAAATTATGTGACTAAAAAAGTCAATATGCAAGAAGAGATATATGAAGCAATTATGAATCACTTTAGGGTTACAAAAGAAGATTTAATGAAAACAATTACAAATCTATGTGAAAAATATCAAGGATCAATCCGTATTGAATTGACAATTTATCACCAAAAACACCGCTTAGATTACGAAGAATTAAAGAATCAAATAAAATTGAATTAAAAAAAAGAAGAGATTAATATATACATCTATCATGGAATTTTGTGAAATTTGTCATAATATGTATTATATGAAATTAGAAGAAGAGACAAAACGACTCGTCTATGTGTGTAAGCATTGCAATCATGTGGATAAGCAAAGTATTGAAACCAGCAATCTAAAAGTCTACAAGTATAGCAAGCAAACCAAGACTCAAGACATTCATATCAATGAGTATACAAAATATGATCCCACTTTACCACACGTCTATCATATCAGGTGTCCAAATTCTGATTGCATTTGTAATAAAAATTCAGATATACAACAAGATGTTGTATATGTTCGCAGTGACGCAATAGAAATGAAATATGCATACTTGTGCTTTCATTGCGATTATCAATGGGCGGTATAATGATTTTATTTACAAAATAAAATTGAATTAAAAATATTTGTATTTTTTATACTATAAATATGGCGGATCAATCAGAAGAAGAATACGATGATGTTCAAGAAGAAAATGAAAATGAGAATGAAGAAATAGAAGAAGTCAATGATGAAGAAGAAGATTTTGACGATGATTTTGGTCAAGATGATGAAGTGACGTCTGAAATAGATGATAATTTAGAAGATGACGAAAAAGAGGAAATGGATCAAGTTGCAGATTTTGATGATAGCGATGTAGACACACAAGACGACGACGAAAGCGAAGATGAAGAAGAAGATATAATTATTGATGCACGTATTGATGATGAATTCAAAATGAATTATATAAAGCAACTACACCCAGAAGAGTTAAATGACCATTTTCACGAAGCAAATGCATATACGGTTATTGAACGAGACAAAAATATGAATATTATAGATTCGCATCACAAGACATATCCATTTTTGACAAAATATGAAAAAACACGAATATTGGGGTTACGAATCACTCAACTCAACGAAGGTGCAAAACCGCTCACAGAGATCAATCACCATATTATTGATAATCATATTATTGCAGAAAAAGAACTTGTGGAAAAAAAATTGCCCTTTATTATTATGCGCCCATTACCAAATGGTAAAAAAGAATATTGGAAACTCCAAGATTTGGAGTATATTGAGAGATAAAAATTGAAATAAATCATACACACTTTATATATAGCAAAAGTGTGTATGATTCTACGATATAACAAAAACAAATTACTTCATAAATGTTTCGTCAAATTTATGTTACACATTATTATTTTTCTACATCATCCATATTTGAAAATTCAAAAAATACAATGTGAAAAAATATACAAAAATGATGGATTAACAGTCGATTATGTAAATTATTATGTATATATTGATACTGAAACAAAGTTAGATATCAAATCTTCATTGTTTTCTCTTGAAGCGAAAAAACGATTATGCTTTTAATTTCTTGTTTCTTGGTAAACGCACCCCCAACACTTTCTCCATTTTCGCAATCATTGCATTTGATGGAACTTCTTTTCCATTTTCATATTTTGCGATTTGTTGCGTCGTACATTTCAATTGATTGGCCATTTCTTTTTGATTCCATTTTTTGGTAATACGTGCCTGTTGAAGGGCTACTTTGAGTTCTTGACTTGCTTTGGGTGGGGCTTGTATGTTTTCAAAATCTTCCTTTTTTTTATGATTTGATTTAGATTGTTGAATTGGTATTGGTTTCTGTAGAACCACTTCATTCCAATCTTGGTGCTCAAATCCGGAACTCATTATATATATCAACAAACATTAACACTTCCAGCGTTGACCGCAATTGGTACATGTCACAAAGGTTGTCATAGGCTCATCTGCTGAGCGCGTTTGTAATTGATAATATGTACACGCATTGGACTTGCATTTACCGCATGTAAAATCATCTGTATTTGCCTCAATCTTTGGAAAGAATTTATTTTCTAATCGCAATTCTTTTTCTTTCATTTTTTCATCCCATTTTTCAGGCAACAATTCCATATGAGTCATAAAGGCCATATTTCGTGCTTCAATGCGTTGATTATTCACTTTTTCTAATATAATTGGATTTTTCAAATTGGATAATATTGATTTTAATTTATGTAAATACAATAATACAAAATAGGTGTTATTCCATTTACAAATGGTCTCAGATTCTTTTGCTTTTTGTATACTTGAATTATAAATACTTTTCTCTATATTAACACATGTTTTGCGGTTTTGAACATTGGCTTTCATATGCATATGATCAATGATCTTTGTCCGAAAACGCAAAGGATCGTCTACTTCTTTGACATCCATTTATAATACAATGCTTTGTATATAAAAGTTTAAATTCAATTTTATTCATCAATATATTCTTCTTCTTCCAATTCATCATCATCTTCCACCACAAAACCGTCTTTCAAGTAGCCTTCGGTTGTATAATCTTCATCGTCATAGATTTCACTATCTTCTGATCGTTCTTCACTTTCATTACCAATGTCTTCAAAACCCCCAAATAAAGTTTCATATACTTTTTCCCATTCTTTGCAACATAGCGATTCATGAGAGCCATCTTCTTTCTTTAAGATACATAATGTTCCAAAAAATAAGGCACTATCAATCGGCGGTGGAAAATCATATTTATTTTCATGATTCGCTTTTCCGTCTTTCTTACCATATACCTTGTATTTCGCATCAGAAACACAATAGGTGCATAACAATTCAAAACCGGTGTTGTTTTTATAATTGCATACTTTGTATAACTGTGTTTCATCAAGTGTTTTCACATTTTTTTCTACAATGCTACCATTTGATTTGACAAGAAGAATGTGTACCATGATTGAATATATTTGTGTGTTTTTATTTAAATAGATTTCAATAAGATATGTAACTATGATTATTTACGTCAATGCTGACATTGAAGACAATATAGAAGACTATGATAATGTGAGTATTCATTATGACGATCTTATTTTTTCAAGCTCTGGTATTTTCAAAAAATATAAATATCATTTTTTTGAATGCAATGTGGTGAAACAAGCACAAAAATACAGTTATGAATCGTATGATTTTTTTGTACAAAAAGATGCGATGACACTAAACAAGCAAAATTTATTGACATCCATTCCTTTTCAGCATTATTACGTTAAACGAAAAACACTTATGAGTCCCATAAACGACAAAATCTCGATGATCAAAGAAATTGATAACGATACATTTCACCGTCATTACTTTATTTGTAATCAAAGTATTGAAGAAAGCTTGCATGATATAAGTTTATTTCTTGATAAAAAAGTATAATGCTTCAATATATGAAATTGTACTATTTGTTTTTAGGTGTCTTGCTACTCATTATGATTCACTTTGTGTGTTATATTTTTAATATTGATGCTTTTGAGTTATTTGAGAAAAAGGCACATACTTCACAGGATAACTCATTTATTCAAGAAAATATACATAGTTTAAATGAAAGTTTAGAACAACTTAAAGAAATCACAAACAATTCAATATAATGAACTATAGCACATTGTTTCCGGAACTGTTGAAGCGATTACCTCCAATAAACGACAAAGATATGTGTTATCATTATCAGAAAAAAAATAATGATAACAAACAGTTTAAGTTATATATACCCAGTGGTAGAAAAAGCATATTGTGGTTTGTCAATTATAATACAAATCATTATTGTGTTTTATTAAATTACGATCAAAGGACCAAATCCATTGATAAATGTTTTTTCCATTATATGGCATTTAAAGATGAATTGACTAGTGGTTGTGGAACCTTAATCACATGTATTAAAGTAGAACGAGAAATTTGTCTATATAAGTATTTGTATTATAAGGGTGAACGCTATACAAAACCATTAATATCACAACAATGTTTTGATTTCAAATACATGTTAGAGAATTATATATCACCATTACCTAAGCGCGATTTTGTGAGTTTGCATGTACCTTATATGAGCTTCCAACGCAATATATTGTTGGAGGCTACTTCTTTGCCCTACATGATCCATAGTGTAATTAGTGTATCCAATTACCAAATGAACTTGCATGAATATTGTGCTCATATTCTAGTTCAGGCGGAAGATGTCAAAAAAGGTATTTACTACTTGTATGTTCGAAACAAGCAAAATGATTTGGTATTTTATCAATCTGCATTGGTAAATGACATGAAAACCAATCATATATGTCGCAAGATTTTTTCAAAACATTTTAAAACGCATATAAATATTGAACATAGTGATGACGAAGAAGACGAAGTGGTCAATGAAAAGAAAATTATGTTACAATGCATGTATCTTCCATGTAAAAAAAAGTGGAAACCCCTTTGCCGTTCTACCAAAATGATGGATTCATTGTCTAAAATCAAATTCATTGAAAATAAAAAATATGATTCTATTGTATAACATGAACGGAACACCTTACATGACAACTGAATTTGGCGATTCAAAAACATTTGCGGGTTCTTATCCGAATGTAGAGCAAGGGGTATATCAAGAAGGAGGTAAGAAAAAGAGAGTTCGCAAGTCCACAAAGTCTAAAAAGTCCAAAAGAAAGCGTGTCCTTAAGAATAGAAAGACTAAAAAGAACAAAAAGAAGAAAAATTAAAGTAAAATTTTATTTCTTTTTTCTTTTTAAACATCATATGAAACCTATTTTTGTTCCTAATCCTATTCCAAAGCCTTTAACTCAACCGTTTACGTATAGTCAGTATATAACTTATCAAATTCAGCTTAAGAAATATAAAGAAGATCAATATTTACTTCTTTTACACGCTTGAAACTTTGAAATAAGACAAAATATTTAATTTAATA
>CESB01025701.1_pt1 | contig 22098 bp, 15 predicted proteins | sample 531071 | NCBI WGS metagenome assembly CESB01 (sample SAMEA2621259, study PRJEB7988) | marine metagenome | biome: marine biome (ENVO:00000447); feature: surface water layer (ENVO:00002042); material: "saline water (ENVO:00002010), including plankton (ENVO:xxxxxxxx)" | depth 5 m | reverse complement strand
CTCAGGTTCAGGTTCAGGCTCAGGTTCAGGTTCAGGCTCAGGTTCAGTTATAACTTTAAAAAATTGTATATAAACAGTACCATCAGAGTTTTGGACAAATTGATTATTTAAATATCTTGTAAGCATTTTTGTTGCATCTCTAAACATGTAAAAAAGTTGGGATTGTTGTAAATTATCACTAATAGGCCAATATTCAATATCATGATCAAAATTTGTAGCATCTCTAAATGTTTCATAAAAGGAAAGTACGTTAGATGTATCCCAGTTTATAATATTGCTATTAAATGATGTAGACCCTTTAAACATGGCACGTATGCTAGTAACATTAGTAATAACCCAGTTATCAATATTTCCATTAAAATTAGAAGCATCTTCAAACATGCTACGCATACTAGTAACATTACTTACATCCCATGCACCAATATCAAAGTTAAAATTAGAAGCATTTTTAAACATGTATTCCATGTTAGTAACATTAGAAACGTTCCATAATGAAATATTTTGATTAAATACATTAGTGTCATCAAATAAATATTTCATACTAGTAACATTAGAAACGTTCCAAGAACTAATATCTTTATTAAAACTAGAAGCACCACTGAATAACCCTTCCATGTTAGTAACATTAGAAACATTCCAAGTACTAATAGAATCATTAAATGTAGATTTATTAGAGAATAAGGATGACATATCTTGGATATCACTGACAACCCATGTATTAATTTCACCAAATTGTAGTAATGCTTGTGAAAGATCACTAACCCATAAATTAACAGCAGTTTGCAATTCATCTTTACCAGGACCTGTGAATACATAATCAATTACAGGTTCTGGATCTATAACATAATCTTGTCTAGAAACAGAAAAATTGGAATATGAAAAAGTATAACTATTATTATAAAATGGTGATTGTGGATTAGTAACAGCTAACGCATATTTTATAATATCAATTAAACCATCAACCTTGTTAACAGCGGTTTCAATAGTAGTTTGATTATTTTTCGAAAAAAATTCTTCGTAAAAGTTAGATTTAGCTGCAATGGGCCATCTTAAAATAGTAGACCCATCAATTATTTGCATAGGGAGATATTGAATTTCACCAGGAGTTAATGTAGGTAAATTTGTTGTTAATTGAGATGTCTCAGGAAAATTTTGAACTTGACTTTTTAAATTATTTAGATAAACAGAGTTACCAATCAAATCAAAATAACTTAATTGATCTATTTTAAAATCTAAATAAAATAATTCATCAACGAAAGGTTCAGGTTCAGGCTCAGGTTCAGCTTCAGGTTCAGGTTCAGGTTGTATATTAGTTAACAATAAAGGATTATAAAAATTATTTGTATCATTAATGATAAAATTATATTGTGGTGTTAATAATGTTGGTATATCTGAATTAAATAACCAAAAATTCATATTAACTGCATCAAAATTAGATCTAATTGTAATAATAAATAAAGGGTCATCTTTGTAAGTACCATCTGGAGAATTAACAGTAACATGTTTTATTCCTTTTATATTTTGATTTGTTAAATTATTTTGATTACTTTCAAATACAGCTAAGAATTTATTATCAAATTCAGTACAAGATTGTACAATGCCATCAATTGATACTCTAATATATAAATTACATGAGTATTCAAGATTGTTATAATCAGGATTATTAATAATTGATAGATCAGTATCTATTTGAACATCAGCTTCAGGTTCAGCTTCAGGTTCAGGTTCAGGTTCAGGTTCAGGTTCAAATACAACAATAGGCAAAGGATTATCAATAGCATTTCTGTTATATCTAGCTAATGCAACAACATCACTAATGGTAGCAGGGATTTGTTTATCTCCATCACAATCTCCAACATAATCAGGCCAACCAGTAGTATTCCAATTAGAAAGACGATTGTACCTAGCTAATAAAGATACATCATTAATTGTACCAGGGACACCATCACCATCAATATCACCTACAATTGCATTATGACCAGTAGAAACATCACCATTATGAGAGAATGAAAAATTATTAAATCTAGCTTTCATTAGAGAAACATTAAGATTAGTTTTATTTATAATTAATTTTGTATTAAAATTTGTAATAATACTACTATTTAACGAAGAATTCGTTTGATTACTCTCTAGAAGTCCAAGATAATTAGGAGAATATATAAAACTAGTACCACTTTTTTGAGATCCAGAATTATCAATAAAAGCAACTTGTTGTGTACCAGTAGATGAGAAATAAAAATTGGTGCTAGCAGATGCTATATAAATTAAATCTAACCATTGATCATTAATGGTAGGTATAAATTGATCATTTCCAGTATACATTTGTAGTTTTGTAAGTTCACTTGAATTAAATGTCCAACTTTGATTATTAACAGCAATGGAGGATTGTGTAATAAATACAGGTTGACCTTGATTTGTAAAAGTAGTATTTATACCATCTAATAAACTAGCTCCTAAGTTATGATTTTCATTAAATTCTAGTAATAAACCAGCTAATTTGTATGAGTTTGAACATTTCATTTGAACTGTCTTACCTTGTATAACGCCATTAACAAGTCTATCTATGATTTTAAATTCAACATTAACAGGTTGAGGTTCAGGTTCAGATTCAGGTTCAGGTTCAGGTTCAGGTTCAGGGTCAAATTCAAAGAAATAAAGGAATGTATTATCTAATGCATTTAAATAACCTTGAGTATTAGTAATAACAAAAGGAGATATATAAGAAATTTCTTGTATAACACTTATATCAAATCCTATATTTGAAACTGGAATATATACAAAATCAACCCATACATCCTTATTTATTGGAATACCATTATCTCCACCAGTAAATGCTTGAATAATATTATCAACTAAATTAACTGTCCATGAATATTCATAAAGAGATTTAGCTAATACAGTAACAAAGGTAGGAGGATTTCCAAATAATACATTATTTCCATCAAACATATTAGAAACTAAATTATGGTTATTATCAAAAGTTATTTTTAGTCCAAAGAGATTGTATCCAGTTTTAGATTTAATTTGTACTGTAGACCCTCCAATAGAATTATTAAAAACTCTAAATTGAATATCACTTTTTCCATAAATACCTAAATCAAATGTAGGTTCAGGTTCAGGTTCAGGTTCAGGTTCAGCTTCAGGTTCAGGTTCAGGTTCAGGTTCAGCATATGGATTAAATTCTATTGTATATGAATAAGTTAAATCTAATCCTAAAATAAAATTATTTATTTCATTAATTATTTTTTCTCCAAGATCAAAAAAATTATCAGATAATAATTTTTCATATGCATTGAAATCCCATTGAATATATAAATTATCATAAATATTAAATAATATAATATCTTGAGAGGATATATTCAATTCAGTTGTAATAAGGTTTTGTAAATTATTAATTAATGTAGTGTTACTTTCAATTTGAGTATAAGTAACACCTTTAATATTGTAAATTAATGAATATACCCATAAAATACCAGGTTCAGGTTCAGGTTCAGCCTCAGGTTCAGGCTCAGCTTCAGGCTCAGGTTCAGGCTCAGCTTCAAAATCTAATTGGACATTCCAAAATTCTAACATATTATTCAAATCTGTAACATCATAATTCCAGTTTTGAATAATAACGTTTAAATCTTTATTATCAATAATATAATCTTTGTTAAAGTCTCCTTTAGACCTATTGTATAGAGAGTCCATTATATATATATATTACTTTAATAATTTAAAATAATATATTCAACAAAATAGCAGTAATTTAAGTTAAATTAGAAATTTGGTTTAAATCAATTCCTATGTAACCATTAATAATACTAAAATTAAAATTTTTAAAATTTGATCTAGTATTATCAGAATACGAATAATTTATATTTCCAGTAGAATCATATGATAATGTTATCTTTAAAATTTCATTTTTCATATTAGGCACAACATATTTATTAGGCAAAAACCATATTTTATTATTAAAATTATTCCAATTATAAGGAGGATTATGATTAGGTAAAATAATAGGAGTTTCACCGTTTATTGTAAATTTAGAATTGTGTTGTTCTAAATTAGATAAATGAGAACCAGAATTATATTGAAATACAGTACCATTAATATTAGTAGTTAATTTATTAGAATAGAATTTATCTAATTCATTAAATTTGAGATAAAAAGTGTTTACTACATAAGTAATGCCATTAATAATTATATTGGACCACTCAATAATTAAAGGTAAAGAAATAGGATCATAAATTGTTTGATTAGTAACATTGTTGATAGGTATTATTTTATATAATCTACCATAAATAAATTTAAAATCATTATCAATATAATCATCTCTAGTAGAGTCACTATATTGAAAATTAAGATCACCAAATGTATTTCTGGTAGATTTTATTTTTGCAACTAATACATTATTAAACGCATTAATAGAAAAATTAGGATAACACCATACTTGTTCACTTAAATTATTGAAATCATCTTTTTTGTACGGAAAATAAAAAGGTGTATTATTATCAATAGTTAAAAATGATTCATTATTTATTATATTGCCTTTCCTAATGGAAATAGAGATTTTATTTGATAACAAGTAATTAACATTTTGTGTAAATCTTAAATAAATATTATTAACAATTATATTAGGATCAATTGTGTCAGGGATGCTTTCAATTAAAATAGGCAAAGATATATTGTCTAAAAAGTTGATATTAGTATTTGTTCCAAAGAAAGGTAAATTAAATCCATTTGTTAGATTTAATGATGTAGCAGCATTACTATAAAAGTAAACATTATTTAAATTTCTATTATATTTAAAAGCATCTGTACCGATTGATAATAATGAATCAGGAAAAATAATTTCATCTAATTTACTACAATATTCAAATGCATTATTTTCAATTGATGTGACAGAATCTTTTTCAAAATCAATTTGTTCAATAGAAGTTCTAGAAAATGAATATTCAGAAATAGTTTTAAGTGTAGTGGGTATATAGAAATAAGAGAATTTGTTAATATAAAAAGCATATTTTCCTATATGTTTTAATTTTGTTAGTCTATAACTATCAATTGTTCTAAGTCTTCTACAATTATAAAAACATCTATCCTGGATTTGTTCAATATTTTCTTTAAGAGTTACTGATGATAATGTAATACAATTTTCAAATGCACTTTCTCCAATATTTATTAATGATTCTGGAAAATCTAATATATTTAAAGAATTGCAATTAATAAAACTAGAATTATTTATATTTAAAAGACCTTCTTTAAAAACAACAGATAATAATGAATTACAATTTTTAAATGCTTCATTAGGTACAGTAGTAATATTATTATTTAATTCTACAAATTCTAAATTATTACAATTATCAAATATATTATTACCAATGCTAGTAACGGTATTAGGAAATATGAAATATTGTAAACTACTACAATTAGAAAATGTATAATTTCCAATTGTCTTAATAACAAAATTATTAAAATATAATGAATCTAAATTAGTTAATTTAACACAATTAAAGAATGCATAATCATCAATAATTTCTAATTTAGAAAAGGAACTTTGAATATTATCTATTATATTATTTTTAAGAGATATCAAATTAATGCAATGTTCAAATGCATGTTTTCCAATATATTTAATATTATCTGTTAAAAATATATTTTCAAGATTTAAACAATTAGAAAAACAATAATCACTAATATTTTCAAGATTTATCGAAAATGAAATATCTGTAATTCCAGAATTTTCAAATAAATTATTTCCAATTAATTTTAAAGAATTTGGAAAAATAATGTTTAATAAATTGCTACAATTTTTAAACACCCTTTCACCAATAGAATTTAAATTAGAGTTGAATGATACATCTATTAAAGATACACAATCTTGTAATATTCCATTAGATAAATCAATAATATTATTAGGAAAAGTAAAAGATTCAATACTAATACATCCTCTAAAAGACTCATCACCTAATACTAATAATTTAGATAGATCATAATTCAAAGTTTTTAGAGATGTACAATTTTGAAAAGCATTATTATGTATTTCAATCAAAGAAGATAAATTATCAAATGATGTTAATTGATAACAATTAAAAAATGCATATTGATGGATATTGATAACATTTGAAACACTATCAACATTAACTAATGATTTACAATTAGCAAATGTATAATCTAATATTTCAATTAAAAGTGTTGATAAATTAATATTAGTTAATTGTAAACATCCTTGAAATGCACTATGTTTTAACAAATATAATGTATTTGGAAAATCGACAGATTGAATATTTGACTCTGAAAATGATGATATTCCAGCAGTTTCAAGACCAGGACCTTCAAAATATATTCGTAATAGACTATAATTTTGAAAAAAATGGAAATCAGGTATATGTTTGACAATAAAAGATACATAACAATCACCAAATTCATCAATAAAGAAATCATCTCTCCATTTATTTTCTCTAACAACAGGTAATGCAAAATAATTTTGTCTATTCACGTCAGGTTTTGCATTTCTGACATATTGTGCATATCTTAATTTTCCTGAAATAGTAGGGTCATTTCCAGATGTTTTAAGTTTATTATATGGTATTAAGCTACAAGATGAGGGTCTAGAAAATGTACCATCACTATTTTTAATTAGACTACATAATTTATTAATATTATTATTTGACATTATATATATTTTCTTCATAAAAAAAAACCATGTAATCATTGTAATAATTTATGAATATGAATCTTCACCATATGAATAATCATCAATATCTTCTTCATCATCATCATCATCATAATGTTGTGCATGTATGAATTTATCTGCTAACTCTAAACCATATTCTTGCATTAAACATTTAATTCTGGATTTAGCTGTATCAGGAAAAGAAACCATTTTATCTAATAACATTGATAAATCATAATCTTCCAATTCATCATTTATTAAATCAATAGCTTTTTCTCTTTTTACTTCTAAAATAGGTTTTTTAGGTTTTTCATCTAATATTTCTTTTCTGCATAGAGGACAGGTATGATTAGTTTTTAAATGTTCATGTAAACAAGTAAGACAAAATACATGACCACAATCAGTTTTAGAATATTGTTTATGTACGACGTCAATACAAATTGCACATTTCTCTGCTTTTTTTATTTTTTCTTTTTCTTTTTCTGAATCTTTTTTTGTTTTCTTTTTTGGTTGTAATTGATTTGGTTCTCTAAATGTAATATTAGTAAGTTGTTGTGAATGACACATTTCAGAATCATCGGTACTAAGGTCAGTAATAACAAGAGGTTTATCTTCAAAGCTAGACATATTTAATAATTTATTTAACTAATTAAAAAAGATTAGATTTGTATCAATTTTTTATAATTTTGTAATTTTATAAATTTTATAATTTTGATGAAGTTGTAAAATTGAATGAAAAAATCTTTTTAAAAAGATATAAAATAATAGTTGCTATAATAGTTATGTCTGGTGAAAATTTATCTGAACAGTATCAACAAAAGACCGATAAAGAACATATCTTAGATAATCCTGATACATATATTGGTTCAATTGAAAATGTAGATGCAAATATGTGGGTATATGATGAAGAAAATAAAAATATAAAATTAAAAACAATTGAATATATACCAGGATTATATAAGTTATTTGATGAAGGAATAGTAAATAGTAGAGATCATGTAGTAAGAATGATAAATTCACCAATATTAAATAAACATTTTGTATCTCAAATTAAAATTAATATATCAAAAGATGGACTTATTGAAATGTTTAATGATGGAAATGGTATTGATATTGCAAAACATCCTGAATATAATATTTGGATACCTGAAATGATATTTGGTCATCTAAGAACATCAACAAATTATAAAAAGAATGAAAAAAGAATAGTAGGAGGCAAAAATGGATTTGGATTTAAATTAGTATTAATTTGGTCAAGTTATGGTAAGATTGAAACAGTTGACCATATTAGAGGGTTAAAATATGTACAAGAATTTAAAAATAATTTGGATGAATTATGTGAACCAAAAATAACAAAATGTAAAAATACAAAACCATATACAAAAGTAACATTTATTCCAGATTATAAAAAATTTGGGATTAGTGGAATGACAAGTGATTTATTTAGTTTATTAAAAAAAAGAGTATATGACATTGCAGCTGTAACAGATCATTCTGTAAAAAAAATAAAATTATTATTTAATAATGAAGAAGTAAAAGTATACAACTTTTCTCAATATATCAATATGTATATTGGTGGAAGAGGTGATTGTAAAAGGATACATGAAAAACATGAAGAACGTTGGGAGTATGCAGTAACATTATCTCCAACACACGAATTTTCACAAGTATCTTTTGTAAATGGAATATGTACATTTAAAGGAGGAAAACATGTGGACTATATATTAAATCAAATAGTAAGGAAATTAGGAGATTATATTGAAAAAAAGAAGAAAATAAAAGTAAATTCAAGTACAATAAAAGAACAAATTATGTTATTTATAAGATGTGATATTGAAAATCCTTCATTTGATAGTCAAACAAAAGATTATATGAATACTCCATTAGCAAAATTTGGTTCAACATGTACAGTAAGTGATGGATTTATTGATAAAATTGCAAAATTAGGTATTATGGAAACAGCATGCAGTTTGACAGAAGTAAAGGATCTTAGATTAGTTAAAAAAACTGATGGAGTTAAAACTAAAAGCATTAGAGGTATTCCAAATCTTATTGATGCTAATTTTAGTGGTACTCAAAATTCAAAAGATTGTATCTTAATATTATGTGAGGGGTTAAGTGCATTATCAGGTATTGTATCTGGTTTATCAAGTGATGATAGAAATACTATTGGTATTTATCCATTGAAAGGTAAATTGCTTAATGTAAGAGGTGAAGCAATTAAAAAAATAGCAGATAATAAAGAAATTACAGACATTAAAAAAATATTAGGATTGTCCAGTGAAATGACTTATGAAACTTTGGATGATGTTAATCGTAATCTTAGATATGGTAAAATTCTAATTTTGTGTGATCAAGATACAGATGGATCTCATATCAAAGGTTTATGTATTAATTTGTTTCATAGTGAATGGGCGTCATTAATTAAAATACCAGGTTTTATATCTTTCATGAATACTCCTATATTAAGAGCTAAAAAAGGTAATACAACGAAATTATTTTATAATGACGGTGAGTATGAAGAATGGAAAAATAATAATGATACAAATGGATATACTATCAAATATTTTAAGGGATTGGGTACATCTACATCTAAAGAGTTTAAAGAATATTTTGCAAACAAAAAAATTGTTGATTTCGTATATACTGGTCCAGAATCAGATGATATTATTGATAAAATATTTAATAAAAAACGTGCAAATGAACGTAAAACATGGTTAGAAAATTATGATAAAAATAGTTACTTAGATACTAGTAAGAAAACTGTTAAATATGATGATTTTATTAATAATGAATTGATACATTTTAGTTCATATGACTGTGCTCGATCTATACCTAATATGGTGGATGGTCTTAAAATTTCATTGCGTAAAATTTTGTATTGTTCGTTTAAACGTAAATTAACTAGTGAAATTAAAGTTGCTCAATTCTCAGGGTATGTATCTGAACATAGTTCATATCATCACGGTGAAGCTAGTCTTAATGGTGCTATTGTAAATATGGCTCAAACATATGTTGGTTCTAATAATATTAATCTACTTATGCCAAATGGTCAATTCGGTACAAGACTACACGGTGGCGATGATAGTGCTTCTGAAAGATATATATTTACACAATTAAATCCTATTACTAGACATATCTTCCCAGATTTGGATGATAATGTTCTTAAGTATATTAATGATGATGGAACTATTGTTGAACCTGAATACTATGTTCCTATTATACCATTTGCTTTAATAAATGGTATTTCTGGTATTGGTACTGGATTTTCATGTAATATTACCCCTTTTAACCCTATTGATGTATTAAATTATTTGAAAAATAAACTCGCAAAAAAATCAAACAATGATATTTTATTTAATCCTTACTATCAAGGTTTCAAAGGTACTATTTCAAAATGTAAAGATAATGATAAAAAATATTTAATTAAAGGTTTATATGAAAAGGTTGATAATGATACTATACATATTAAAGAATTACCCATCGGTACATGGACTATGTCTTATACTAGTTTCCTTGAAACTCTCATGGATGGTCATACTGATAAAAATGGTAAACGTATCGCACCTACTATTAAAGATTTTAGTTCTTTATCTACTGAAGTTAACGTATTATTTACTGTTACATTTCCCCGTGGTAAATTAAATACAATTGAAAGTAATATTGATGATAATGGTATTAATGGCATTGAAAAATTATTAAAACTTACTACTACTGTTAGCAATACTAATATTCATATGTTTAATTCTGAAGGAAAGTTACGAAAATATAATACTGTTCCTGAAATTATTGATGACTATTATTCTATTCGTATCGCTGTTTATGAAAAAAGAAAAGATGCTATGATTAATGCACTTGAAATAAAATTAATTAAACTAAGCAATAAAGCTAAATATATTTTGGATACTCTTGATGGCAAAATTGATCTTCGTCGTAAAAATAATCTAGTTGTTACTGAAATGCTTGAAAATATGGGGTTTGATAAATTAGAAGATAGTTATAAATATCTTATCAAAATGCCTATGGATTCAGTAACTAATGAAAACGTTGAACAAATTATTAAAGAAAAAGATGATACTGAGAAAGAACTTGATGTATTAAAATCCACTAGTTTAGAAAAAATGTGGCTTAGTGAATTAAAAAGTTTTGAAAAGGAATATATGAAATATAAAACATATCGTGAAAAATTACAAACTGTAGAACAAGATAAAGTTAAATCACCAAAAAAAGTAACAAAAGCTAAACCTAAAGCAAAAAAATAAAATAAAATAATAATATATATATTTTTTTATTTATGCAAGATCCAAATGAATATTATGAAATGCAAGTTACTAACCCATTGAAATTAAGAATGGGTCGCAAATATGATATAAATGAAAATAAAGATATGGTATATTGGGGGTCTACTATTGATGGTTCTAATTTTAGAACTGGTCCTACAGTTACTCCTTCACGTAGCTTATATATAACACCTGATGAGTTTAATAATTATACTATAAAACAGAAAGCAGTACCTTTATATGAAGTGATAAGACGGGATTTAAGTAATCAACCATATGATACTAGTAAGTATGATGCTCTGGAAAAAGCTTTTAATGGTAATCGGGATGTTATTGGAGAAATTTTAAAACATGGAGGAAAAAAACGAAAAAACAAATCTAGAAAAACAAAGAAAAGAAAAACTGGAGGAACTAATCCAGATATTAATTCTTTAGATCATGCAAAACGTGTTTTTAGAATAGAGGAAGATATTAACAATATAAATAAAGAAGCATATAAAGAGACTGGTTGGCTTCCAAATGGAGGCATATTGCCACCAAGAAAAGAAAAACAAATAGATACTGCAATAAATGCACTTACAATAGCGAAGCAACACATGGGACTACCAAACAAAGGTGGTATAAAAAACAAATCTAGAAAAGTTAAAAAATCACGTAGAACAAAAAGAAAGTCTTTAAAGAAACGTAGAAAAACCAGAAGCAAAAAATAAAATAAAAGAACTACTAAGAAAAGAAAAAGTAAATGATATCTATATGCAAGTTTTATCCATTAATATATAATAAAAAATAAACATAATTGTTAATAATATAATATAATTTTTTTTCTTATTTTTATATAAAAAATATACAATAATTAAATACAGTATTATAAGGTATGTCAATAAAAATTGACCATATTCAAAAAGACCACGCCATATTCGTTTAAACGACAATGTACCAGGGTGTGATATAAATATTGCATTTTCATTTTTTAAAGTTCTTGTGTGTTTATTTAAAAATATCTCATTTTTATCATCAATTTGAACAAAATTATATTTTTTACATGAGTTATTTAAATTTACTTGGTCATCTTTACATTTTTTATTTAAAATATCACTTAATATTATTTTTAAATATTTAATATATCCCATATATAACCCAATATTTGCTACAGAATCATTTTTGCATGAAGGAAATATTAAACGATCTAATACTCCTGATAAGGTATTTATTGTGTAACTATTAGAAAAAAGTAATTTATAATTATTTTTTCTAAAAATATTTTCTGCTTGTTCAATTGTTCCATTTATTATACTATCAAAACCATCTATAAAAATTATTATTTTATCATCTGGTAAATTTTTTATATAATTATATACTAATCTAATTTTCATATCAAATCCTGTCCATTTCTCTCCATAACCTAAAACTTTTACATCTATATCAAACTTGTTATTTATTATTTTCTCAAATGTTCCTTCATTATGTGTAGCCACTGTAACAACTTCTGTATTCATTTTATATATAAATATTATATATTTTAAAAGAAAAACATTTAACAAGAAGAATAAATAAAATAAAATAATAATATATATATTTTTTTATTTATGACAAACAGAAAAGAAACAATAGATGATTTAATTAAGGCTAGTGAAAAAATAGGTGATTATGACATCGATGAACGACCAATAACAAGAAGACAAACTCAATCCCAAGAAAGTAGACCAAATTATATTAAAAGTAATAAATGGAAAAGATGGACGGCTGATGAAGATGATATCATTATTCGTGAAATAAATAATAACAAAAATAATTTTGCAGCTAGAGCAGCTGAGCAACTTGAAGGACGTGATGCTGAATCTATTAAAGCTTATTGGTTTAAAGTCCTCAAGAAGAAGCATCCTAATTATTCTGTCAGAAGCTATGGCCAATGGACTGCTGCAGAAGATGATATCATTATTCGTGAAATGAATAATAACAAAGATAAATTTGCAGCTAGAGCTTCTGACCAACTAGAAGGACGTGATGCTAATGTTATTATGAATCGTTGGAATAATGTCCTGAAGTATAATACTGATAAATTTGGTTTATTGCCAAAAGATTACACACCTGAACAAAGAAAACAACATATTGAAATATATGGAAAAACAGTCAAATATACACCTGAAGAGAGAAAACAAGCAATTGAAAGATGGAAAAATAAACATGAAATAGGTAATGCTTCTAATGTTACAAGATACAAACATCTTCAAGAAAGAGCGAATGCTAGCAGACGAGTTAAAGGACGTTTTGTTGCAAAAGATCCATCAAAAGGTGGAAAAACAAAGAAAAGAAAATGGTCATTGAAATATAAGAGAAGTATTAATTGTAAAAAACCAAAAGGTTTTTCTCAAAAACAATATTGTAAAAGGAAAAATAAAAAACATTTAACAAGAAGAAAAAAATAAAATAAAACAATAATATATATTATTTTATTTATTTTTATAATGGAAGAAGATCATGCTGAACTGACATTCAATGAAAATCTAAATCAAGCTATTATTGCTGAACATGATATACCTATAATAGGCATTAAATCAAGAAATAATAAAATAAGAAATATGATAACAGAAATGAAAAGAGTTGCAGATGGTGAAAATGAACCTATTTTAGAATATACATTAAATGGATTTATTAAAAATTTTAAAAATGGATTTAAACCAGACGCTATTGAAAGAGAAATAGATGGTAGTAGAATACCAGGATCTATGCCCCCTTATTTCCATAATAATCCACCAATATATTATACTGTAAATGCACAAAAAATTTATAGACAATTAAATAGTGAAACTCATATAGGTAATTATTTTACTCCTGAAACAATACAATATATGAATCAAGCGGGCATCATTCCAAATTGGGATGGATATATGCGTATATTAAAGAATTCTGTTATTATATTACATCTTATTGGAGAAGATAATTATGAATTTAGAATTACAATACCTAATAACCTTGTACCTAACACTTTTAACACATTGATTAGATTATCTGCATATGACTATCATGACTTTTTACATGGTTTAAAACAACACATTTTCAATGTAGCAGAGGAACACTATAATCCTGATGATAGGACTATTCATCAACTTATAGAAAATCCTCTTCCTGGAGGAAAAAAATCTAAAACTAAAAGATCCAAAAAGAAATCTGTTAAAAAAGGTAGAAAAACTAAAGCTAAGTCTAGTAAGAGACGTAGAAAAACTAAAAAGAAGAGAAATTAAAATAAAACAATAATATATATATTATTTTATTTATGGAAAAAAGTTATAAACTTAAAAAATTATTTACAAACTTAAAAAAAATAATTACAAAAAATGAAAAAAAATATTATAATGATGAAGCAACAACAGATAAAAGTAAAAGCAAAGAAGGGTTAAGATTAAAAGATATGAAAGAAATAATTAATAATAAAAGCAATAGAGAACTTTCTATAGAAGAAAAAGTTAATTTAGTAGATAAACAAGAAAGTATTTTATACATAGCATTAATGTATCGTAAAATAGACATAATAAAATATTTAATCGAAAATGGAGCTCAAATATGTAGAGGGGGGAAGGAAGAAAAAGAATTAGAAGTAATAAGAGAATGTAGTCTTTATGATATAGGCGTTAACAAAGCAATTTGCAAAGAAATAATAAAATATATAGATGATATTAAAAATGAATTAAATCTTTGTAAAACTTTACAAGAAAGAGCATTAGAAGTATTAAAAAGAGAAGATAGCATCGAACGATTAAGTGATGGAGAAAAGGATATTATATCACCAAAAAGTCCATTAACTGCAAGTATAAGAAGTAGTCCACTATTTTTACGAAGAATTAATAGTTTACCGATTGAAGATACAGAAGAAGAATTTAAAGAACTTCGAAGAATGAAAACAACTGGTGGTAAAAAAACTAGGAAAAAATATGTTAAAAAACAAAAAAAGTTAGGAGGAATGAAAAAGAATGGATTGGATGGAAAATACTGGGAAAAGTCTGAAGGGGTTGAATGTACAATATGTCGGGGTGAAAAAACAAGAAAAGCAACAATAATACCAATGTGTTCCAATGGTCACGGCATTTGTAGTACTTGTATTAGTAGTTTTTGTAAAGGAGTAGCAAGACCAAGATGGCGAGAACAAGGACCAAGACGTGTTATGTGTCCTGAATGTCGAGAGGACATTACAGATAAATGTATGGAAATAACTGGAAACAAGACATTAGAAAAAATGGCCGAAATGCATACTGTGCCAACTTTTCAACAGTTACATACACCAGCACCAGCACCTGCACCAGCACCAGCACCAGCACCAGCACATCCTAATGGTAGTGGTCCGACACTACAGGTCCAAGTTGATTTATTAGCAAATTTAGATAATTATGAAAAAACAACACTACAATCTATTATTTTAATTATAAAAAATACTATAAATCATGGAATTAAGTTAACTTTAATGGAAGATTTAACTGGATTAAATCCACGACAACTACATGATATTTTAAGAGATATACATGATAATTTCCAAGGAAATGGGTCTCCAATATATGATAACGACAATCATAGATATCATCCAATAAATATTAAACAAAAATATTTAGCTAGTGTGGAAGGTGCTGAAGATTATGTTCAAAAATTAGAAGATTTATCAAGGCATATTAAAGGAAGATTATATGATTTAGTTGATTTTACTGATGAACGCATTGAACAAGTTAAAGATCATATGTTACAACATATTTTTAATGAGATTTCTTTTTTAGCAAGTGATTTTTTTATTACTTTGTTTGGAACTTTACAAAGAATTGGTATAGATATGAGCCAAAGGTATGGAAGATATCATCAGTGGGAATTTGTTAGTGCAATTTTAGCTAGAATAATTATTAATTTAAGATATGACATTTCAATTAAAGTGGATAATATTTTTAGAGATTATATTCCAGATGAAATTGAAGGTGGTAGGATAAAAATAAAACATAAAAAAAAAACAAATAAATCTAGAACTAGAAAAGGGAAAAAAAGGAAATTGAAATATAAAAAAACACAAAGGTTTTTCTCAAAAACAACGTTGTAAAATAAAAAATAAAACAATAATATATATTGTTTTATTTATGGACGGTTTTCAAATTAATAATACAGAACAATTAATGCCTCCTTTACCAGGAGAAATGGTATACCCAGAAAGTATAAATATACCTAATTTAACTGATTTCTATAGTGCAGATCCTCTTACTATTGACGATTTAATTAGACAATACAATATAGATAATGAAAATGATAATTTAAATTGCATGAACTGTTTACGATTAGGATGGATTTTAGGGTATAAAAGTGGATTTATTGAAGGATACCACCGAGGTGCATTTGCAGTTCCACCAATGGATTTTAACGATCAAACAGATATTATTAATAACAATAACGATGTTATGGAAATAACACCTAATACTACACCTAATAATAGTGTTCCACCATCACCCGTTAGACGTATAGGTGGTAAAAATATGAAAAAAAACAAAAGAAAATGGTCATTAAAATATAAGAGAAGTATTAATTGTAAAAATCCAAAAGGTTTTTCTCAAAAACAATATTGTAAAAGAGTAAATAAAAGAAAAACTAAAAGAAATAAATAATTATAAATAAAAATTTTATGTTTATTTATAATTTGCTTAAACAATAGGATAAGATGGTTGCATTGCAATTCCGCAAACACCTGGATCATCGGTACTTTCACTACGTTCGATTTTTACATATCCATTATCACCCCACGATGTGCCCCAACTATTTTTTACCAACCAATATTTAGTGTTAGATTCCTCTCCATACCCAACAATTAAAACGCCATGATCTAGATCAGTTCCGCATTCTGAACCAGTAATTACTCCACTTTTGTACAATTGGAATATTTTAGAGTCAGCTTCAATAGCAATTGAAACAGGTCCAGTAGAGACAGCCTCTTTCAAATGTAATTGATTATTTTTAGTAACATCAACACAATCAGTTATTTCGACATAGACTTGACATTTTTCACAGTCACCGCCTTTTGCATTGTAGGGATAATCACATTCTAAGCACATACCATTATCAATCGCATATTCAAATGCGCTATCCATTAATCCTCCAAAACAACCATGGTTTCCATATGATTTAGAACAATCTACTAGTTGTTGCTCTGATAAAGATAATAGTTCACCATTTGCAATAGACCATGCTCCCTCCATTGCTCCAGTTGCACTAAATGACCAACATGAACCACATTGCCCTTGATCTTTAATAGCGGACACTGCATTATGATCTCTCCAGTCATAGGAATCAGGAAGTGAATCTGAATTAGACGTGAATGATTTACATTTTTTAGAAAATGGACCAATAACATGAAAACCATTAAAGTTACTAAACTCTTCAGATGTCATATCAGCAAAAGGTGTAATTCCTAAAGTATATGATAAATCTTGTGAATTATGTTCTAAAATAAAATCAGAGTTCAATGAAAAAATTTCAAAACGTTTACGGAATTCATTTAATGATTTATAAGATCTTTTAAATTTATGGATAAAATCTTGAAAATTATCCCAATGTGCTGTAGAATTAAAGGCATCAACAATGAACAAATTAAAAAAAGCAACAAGCAATACAAGCTTCATTTATGTTTTAATAACTAGACAATTCTTTATATAGTTTATCTGACTAGATAAAGATTTCACATTGCATGCAATAAAGTCCATTGTTTAGCAATTTCATCATGTTCTTCTTTATTTTCTAAATAAAGCTTTGCTATTTCTGGTACCAAAGGATCATTTGGATTAGGATCGTGTAATAGACTTGAAAGACATAATATAATTTTTAAAATAGTAAAAGCAGGTGACCATTGATCTTTTAAAATATCTAAACATATTGAACCAGATCTATTAATATTACAATGATAGATTTTAGTAACAAATACAATTTTAGGAGGTTTAAATGGATAATCAGTAGGAAAATGAATATCTAATTCAAAAATACCATTATGGTATGGTGAACCTTCTGGTCCTTTAAGCATTGCCTTCCACATGTACATATTTTCTTCATGTGGACCAGCAGAGTGTTCAAATGTTTCATCATTTTCAATTTCAATTAATTCTCTTCTAATTCTAGATAATGACATTTTATAACATTATTAATTATTTTATAAAATAACAAAATTTTAAATTAATGTGAAACAATTATTAGAATTAATAGGACTATTTGGGACAAATAAATTAATGCTATAAAATGCAGTATCTGTAATTGATATTGAATTGTATATCTGATTTAAATAAGAAATTAATATATTATTTTGAGAAAAATTTTCCATTTGAATAATACTTTTTTGAGGATGTTTTTTAAATATATCAGATAAAACATATAAAAATCCATTAAAAAATATACTTTCTGTAGGACAATTATTTATACTTGATATACAAGATAAATATTCTTTTTCATTATTTTCATCTAGTATATGAGAACTTTTGAATATATAATATGCTAGAATGTGACCTTTATAATTTAATGTGTATATTTCTAATATTTTCTCAGATAACATTAATTTTATGTTACCAATATCAGTATAAAATAAAATATCATAATATTTATTATTAGTTAGTGTAGAAATTAAACTTATAATTGGATCAATATTAGATTCTATCTTTTTTATTTCAAATAATTTCATATTTGGTTTACTATAGTAACCAATATTGTATGTATATGTTTTACTATATACTACTGGAATTACATTTTTAAATAAATTAATTTTTTTTTTAATTATAAAGTTATCTATTGATTTACTTTGTAAAGAATTGTATATATGAGTAAATAATAATTTTCTTTTTATTAAAGTATTAGAGTCTTCTCTATGCGTGCATATTTTATCTAATAAATATGAATTTATATATTCCCCATTTAAAACAATATTTATTTTCTTAGCTAATATAACACCTTCAATATTATAATCATTTGATAATTTTATTTCATTATTTTCAAATGTAAATTTTTGTTTTTTATATATAGAACATAATGAATTTGTCATAATTCCATTATATGTTGCATCAAATATCTTATCATCGAATTTATAAAGAAATTTATCATTTCCTAAAAAATGAGATTGTAACATCATAATTATTTGTCTTTTTGAATTATCATCTAAACTATTTATTTCATTTGTTGATACTTGTAAATAATCATAAAACTTATTCTTATAAAGTTCTCCAAATATGAATTTTTTTTTATAAAAATATCTCCAAAAGTCATATTTGTGATATACTGGCATTAAATGCCAAAATGGGTTATTTAATTTTATTGCTGCAATACTAAATATTATTATTAAAAATAAAAATATAAATAAAGTAATTATTAACTGCATTTTTACTATTATTATATAATTTATTATTTATATAATAATTTACTGTGTTTTCTCGAAAAAATATAAATATTGATTATTATCACCATTTATTTTATTCATTTTCATTTTTCCATGCAAAATAAATCCTGCTTTTTTTGCATATTCTTCAATTATTTCTTTCTTTTCTAAGTAAAATGTTTGTTCTTGTTCTCGAGTATTGTTTGTTTTTTTATCTACAAATTTTTCTTTGAGTAATAAATTATTTTTGTTTTTAAAAATATATTCTGAATAATAATTAAATCCTAAAAATTTTACATTACACTTCTTTATTCTTTTATTTAATTTGTTGTGTATATTATTATATAAACAAGGTTTTGCAACTGGCATTATTGTATCAAATGTTAATGGATCTATTACGTGTAATATTAAATAACCATTTGACTGTAACCAATAATAACAATTTTTTAATAATGAAAGTTTATTCTCATATCTATATAAATTATAATTATTCATTATAATATGAGAAAATGAATTATTATTTACTACTAATGGATCAAATAAGTTTCCATGCTCAATAAATATTTCAGGATATATTTGTTTTGAATAATTTATTACATCTTTTGAACTTTCTAATCCACAACAATTATAATTATATTTTACAAATTCATTTATCATTAAACCAGTATTTGGATTCAATACTAATATTTTACTTTTCTCGTTTATTTCTGTATTTTTTACTATATTTTCTATTTCCAAAGGAATTCTTTTATAGTTATCATATATTGTATCGAACATTTCAAGATAAAAGTCATCGTAACAATCATTATTTCTTTTAAATACATATGGATGCATTTGAGAAAATCCTTCTAATTTATATATCTCATCAGTGTCATCTACATATTTTTTAAATACATAATATACTATTATTGCAAATGATATTATAAGAAGATGTCTAAAATATATATTCTCTTCCCAATTATTTAAAAATAAAACATTGTAAGTATATTTAAATATATTTGCCATTTAATTATATAATTTATTTATATTTTTACTTATATTTAATCTTATAAAATATATTAAATATAAAAAATTCATTTAATATTATATTTATGGATATTAATTCTTTACCAATTGAAATTATAGATTATATTTGGACATTTGATAATACTAAATATTATAATTTTGATATTTGTATTGATAATTTAAAATTTTTTTATAATAAGTATCATACTATATTAAATCTTTATCATATTGGACGAGGAAATAGATATAATTGGTGGTTAAAAGAATATGGCAATTTTCCTGGTAAATCTATATTAAAAAAAATAAGAGAACACAATGCATTTGAACGTGTTAAGAATAATGATTAATTACCATTTCTTAATTGTGTGCGAGTATTATTGTGAAATAAATCATTTCCTATATTTTTTAAACCTACATGTTGAGTTCTTGGATTTTTGAAACTGCTTTTTTCAAATAAGTTTGGATGTGGTTGTACTCTATTATCATTTGTAAATACATAATCATTATATAGTTCACTTTTTGATTGTGGAACATAATAACCTTGATCTGCTCCTTTTTGTAAAGCTATTGATTGATTTCTTAAATAACTTTCGTTATCTACATAATCTAAAAACCCTTCTGGTGGTGCTTTTGTATTTCCTGGATTAAAAATTTTATGCACATTATAATCTTCATAAGGTTCTAATTCTGTTTTTACTTCTTTTCTACCTGATAATGCTGGAAATAGTGAATATTTTGTTGATATTGGCCTTGGGTCGTAATTTGGTTTTAATGCGCTGCTTGGAAATGCACGATTCAATATTCTTTCATCTAATTCTGTTGTTCTTTCAAATTGACCCACTATAAGACCATTTGGTATTCCTTTTATTTTATTATCTTTATTGATATTGCTAAACATATTATATATAAATCATAATATATTATTATTTTTATTTTTTTTTATTTATAGGAGTTACACTTACTGATTTCTTTGCTAATGCTCTTCTATTTGATATTGTCCTTGCTCCTACTCCTAATGTTAATCTGTCTATTTTACCAAAATTATTTTTCTCAGAGTTTCTTTTTGGTCTTAATGATTGTAATAAACTATTATTAAATTCTGCTGTTACTGAACCTACTGTATAGAATATTATACCATGATTTCCTGAATAACCACTTTGTACTTCTATTGGTTTGTAAGTGCCGAATAAAGTTTTATGAATTATCTTAAAACTGTTTTCATTTATCTGCTCGATTTCAACACTGTTTCCATTTGTATTTTCTAATATTATTTTCTCTCCATTTTGCATTGTTATATATAACCCTTCTTCTGCAGTTATTTCATCTGCTTTAATTTTACCACCTGTAGTCATTCCTACATTAAATAATCTGATAAAAGGTTTTGATATTTCTCTAGGCAATACTAATTGACTTGAATCTACCCTTGCATTTGATGTAGTAACTTGACTTAATATATTATTTATTATTGTTTTTGAAGCATTGATTTTTTCTTCTTTAGTATTAGCAAGTGCCATTATTTTAGATGTATTAATATTGTATGTTGAAGTATCTCCAACTGTTTCACTCGTAAAAATAATATCTTGTATTTCTTCTTCTAAAGTTTTTGGCTCAGGTTCTGGCTCAGGTTCTGCTTCTGGTTCTGGTTCTGGCTCAGGTTCTGGCTCAGGTTCTGGCTCAGGTTCTGCTTCAGGTTCTGGTTCTGGCTCAGGTTCTGGCTCAGGTTCTGCTTCAGGCTCTGGTTCAGGTTCTGGTTCAGGTTCAGGTTCAGCTTCTGGTTCTGGTTCAGGTTC
>CESB01148722.1_pt1 | contig 23453 bp, 20 predicted proteins | sample 531071 | NCBI WGS metagenome assembly CESB01 (sample SAMEA2621259, study PRJEB7988) | marine metagenome | biome: marine biome (ENVO:00000447); feature: surface water layer (ENVO:00002042); material: "saline water (ENVO:00002010), including plankton (ENVO:xxxxxxxx)" | depth 5 m | reverse complement strand
TGGATATTTTACAAGCAATTGACTCTGAAATGGGATTTAAAGAATTGAATAATATTAGCGATTGGAGAAGAAAGTTGGACGATTCATATGAAACTCCATTTACAGTTGATGGATTACGATGGAATTCAGTAACCCATTATTTTATGGGGTCACAGTTTAAAAAGGGGTTTCCAGACTTTTATAAGGAGTTTTCTTTAGATAGTAATAGTGAATTTTCAACAGATTTAGTTAAAGCCAGAGCTGCGGGTAGTAATAGTGGAAAATTAAAGGATAAATTATTACGAAACGAAAGTATTAAGATTGATCCGGATTTTTATGAAATAGGCGTAGAGCCAAGATATGAATTAGAAAGAAAGATTGCATTAGAGGCTAAATTTACACAAAATTTAGATTTATTACAGACATTAATGAGTACAAAAAATGGTAAACTAGTAAATTTTAGACGAGGAAAAGAACCAGTTGTGGATGAACTATTAATGAAACTTAGAAAAGAATTAGGTTCTAGTAAACAAGTTTTGAGAACATTATAATCAATAAAAAATTGTAATAATAATAAAAATTGATTCTATTATTATTATTAAATTTATAAGTATTGAATAATTCTTTTGATAAAGTAAAATGTCTGATTCCAGTACTCTTTTCCCAGTGAATACGTCTCTTAGTTGCTCTGTTTTGAACACAGATAAAGGCTTGGTAAGCCTTTATGTTCCAGTAATACCCCCTAGTCTCTATTTCACTTCTTCTGAAACTATAAAGGACGAAGATAATAAGTCTAGACGTTTTCAACCTAAGTTCTTGAAGTATTATATTGAGAATTCTATGAGAATTGGAAAGGTTAGACGAATTGATTTTGCAACTCGTGAAGTTCCTCAGTACACTACACCTCAGGTATGTGCATTCATTCATTTTGACTGTTTCTATGATAATGATACCACAAAATCTATGCTAACTTCTCTTGATACAGAGGGAAAGTATCGCTCTTATGGATTTGAAACTGATGATGGTTATGTAAAGTTAGGTGGTCAACACTCAAACCCTCACTTGCTTTTTAAGATTAACCATAAACCAATTGATAGTCCCAAGGAGTATGAGCGTAATATTGAACAGGTTATGGCAGAAAATAAACTCCTTATTGAAAAGTTACAGGAGAAAGAGGAAACAATTCGTCAAGTGCAAGGATTCTTGCAATATTGGAAAGATAATGATGACCCGAATATTAATATTGTTCTTAGCGGTCTACAAGTACTAATGGGTGAATCCACCAATGAAGTTGAAACCTCTGTGTAAACCATATTTTCATTAATTTATATGTATTTTAATAATTAATTAAATAAATAAAATAAATAAAATAAAAAATAAATCAAATTTTTGATTTATTTTTTTACGAAAAGTTAATATTTTTAATTTATAAATATAATTATATGATTAATATTTTACGGATTAATAGAAATTTAACAGAAACACAAAAATTAGTAATTGAATCTGTAAAATCATTTTGTAAAGCAGAATTAAAACCTAGAGTAATAAAAGACTACAAAGATGAAGTAGTGGATAAAAAAATATTTAAAAAATTTGGAGAAATGGGCATTTTTGCGCCAATAATTAAAGGTTATGGCTGTTTGGGCGAGTCTTACAAAACATATGGTTTAATTGCGAAGGAGATAGAAGCCGTTGACAGTGGTTATCGTTCTATGTTTAGTGTACAATCTTCTTTAGTAATGGGACCTATTTATGATTATGGAAATAAAACATTAAAAGAAAAGTATTTACCAAAGTTATCTAGTGGTGAATATGTTGGTTGTTTTGGTTTAACTGAACCAGATTTTGGTTCAGACCCTTCATCAATGAGAACAAAAGCGATTAAATGTAATGACCACTATATTTTAAACGGAAATAAAACATGGATTAGTAATTCACCAATTGCGGATGTATTTGTTGTATGGGCCAAGCAAGATGAACAAGTAAAAGGATTCATATTAGATAGAAGCATGGAAGGAATAACTACACCAAAAATAGAGGGTAAAATGTCATTAAGAACTTCTGTAACAGGAATGATAAATTTAGACGATGTTAAGGTTCCTCTAGGAAATGCATTAGATGTAAATGGTATGAGAGGTCCATTTAGTTGTTTAAATAATGCAAGACTTGGTATATCATTTGGTGTACTAGGGTCAGCCGAATATTGTATAGAAAAGTCTATTGAATATAGTTTAAATAGAAGGATGTTTGGTCAATCATTAGCTGAAAAACAACTCCTGCAAATGAAATTAGCAAATATGAGTACTGAATACAACCTGGCTTTATTAAGTTGTTTGCATGTTGCAGATAATGTTGACAAAAAACAATTTACACCTGAGATGATTTCTTTAATTAAAAGAAATTCTTGTCAAAAATCATTAGAAATAGTTAGAACATGTAGAGATATATTAGGTGGAAATGGGATATCCGAAGAGTATGAAATTTTCAGACACTTATGTAATCTAGAAACAGTAAACACGTATGAAGGCACTTTTGATATCCATTCACTTATATTAGGAAATTATTTAACCGAAAAAAAAGCGTTTTAATGTTTGGTCAAATCATAATAAGTCATACGTAATGTTTTAAAATAAAAAATATCATTTAGTTGGATACTTTTTTTTTCTTTTTGAAACTGTTTTTCATGTTCTTTTATTGTTTTCAAAAATGCTGTATTTTTATAATGGTCGTTTAGAAAAATAACTAAATTACTAATCTTTTGATAAATATCAACATAATGAATGGGTAATTTTGAAAATCGAATACTTTTATCATTTTCTTTATAGCACCATTCTAAAAAATCATTAATATTATATAGAAAAATAGTTTTAAAAATATAATAAGATAAAATGGGTGTATTTTCTTTATAGTTTTCCATAGAAACTAGAGCTTTATGGTTGTTTGAAAATAGATAGTTGTATTTTACATCAAAATGGTCTAATATTTTTGAACATTGGAAAAGAGAAAATTCTAATTCCCGATTTAATATAAAATTTAATGATTTGTCGTGATGCATAGAATAAAATAAACTATGAAACAGTAGAGCCCATATTTCACAATATGATTCATAGAATTTTATGTTTTTTCTATTAGGAAAAAAAGACTGAATATATTTATCACTAAAACCATGGTCATATTTTGAAAAATCAAGGTCTAAATTATGAAATGTCTCATGAATTAATACTTTAAACCATTCTTCTTCGCGAAAAACATGAATAATATTTCTTTCATTGCAAGAAAATGTAAATGCGGTATTTGCGTTTTTTCTTCCTATTACATCATATTTTTGTTTAGGTAATAGTTTTAATGATGGTGTAAATGATATGTAAATATCTAAAATCTTAGAACATTCTGAAGTTGTATAAGAATCAATACCATTAAACCAAATAAACATTTGTTTTAAACAAAATAGTAACTCTTTTTCTGGTTTTTCTATTGGACTTATAAAAAATATATTAATTTTTCTTTTTGGTGTAGAGAACGTAAAAGTAAAATGTTTTTTTGAAAAACATTGTAAACTGTCAATAATAGTTGAATCATATTGTTCTATGTTTGGTATATTATAAATTTGTTCATTTTCAAAATCTTGGCAAGAAATTGTGTATTTTTTTTTCCATTTTTTTTCAGCATTTAAAAAATCTTTTTTGAATTTATTAATAAATTGTACATTTGATTTATTAAGTTTAATATGATTCATAATATACTGTATATTATAATCATGGATAAAAATTGAAAAGGGTTTAATCTTCTTTTTAATATTTAAAATGGGTATTAAAAATTTAAATAGTTATTTTAGACAGAAATGTACAAAAGAATCGATAAAACAAAAACATTTATCATGTTATAGAAACAAAAACATAGTTATTGATGCATCAATATATTTATATAGATTTATTCAAGAAAATGCATTGATAGAAAATATGTATTTATTAATTTCTATTTTTAAATATTATAATATTCATCCAATATTTATTTTTGATGGTAAACCGCCACATGAAAAGAAAGAATCTTTAAAGATTAGAAAAAATGAAAAAGTAAACGCTAAAGAACGTTTTCAATTTTTGAAAAATGCAATACAAGAACAAACAAATATAAATATTTTAAAAGAAATGAAAAATGAAATGGAAATATTGAAAAAAAAAATAGTTAGTTTAAAAGAAATAGATGTAAAACGTGTGCAGAGCTTAATGGATAAGTATGGCGTTAATTATGTAAATGCAGATGGAGAGGCAGATGTATTATGTGCATTATTTACCATTAATGGGACAGCGGATTATTGTTTAAGCGATGATACAGATATGTTTTTATATAATTCTCCAAAAGTATTAAGAAATATAAGTTTGATAAATCATTATGTTTTGGAATATGACACTAACAAAATATTAAATGAATTGAATATAGATTTTAGTGATTTTCAAGATATTATGATAATTTCTGGTACAGATTATAATCCGTTACAATGCAATAATTTATTTACAGTATTTCAATATTATCATGAATATATTACCGATATGCAATGTGATTTTTACGATTATTTAATTAAAAATAAAAATTTACCCTTGGATAAAAATAAATTATTAGAAATTAAAAGTATGTATAATCTACCGTTTGTATCGTGCAAATCAAATGAAAAAATGAAGTATAAAAAAACAATAGATTATTCTAATTTGTATAGTTTTATGGAATCGAATGGTTTTATATTTTATAATAGAGTAGAAAATAATTTACCTTGGAAATCAGGTATTAAGATATCAGCATAATTAATATATATATATTTATATTTGATTTTATAAATATATATTTGTCGCTGTTTGTAGATTTTTATTTTTTATTTGTGTTTATTTTTATTGATTTTTATTTTTATTTTTGATTATTTTTCTATGCGGTAGTAGTAGTCTCACCAGCCTTAGCAAAGTGAGGCTTCATGTATCTCTGAAGATTGAAGAAAGTAAGTTCATCGTCCTTTTGGACCTTAAGAAGCTTGGTAAGTTTGGCATCAGGGTGAATGATACGTCCATTCTTCTCGTTCTTCAACTTGTGAGCAACAATATATGCGTTGATTTCCTTGCTGACATCGGTTCTAGACATCTCAGTTCCAGACTCCTTTCCTAGGAAAGCAGCAAGCTCGTCGCTAATACGAGCGGGCTTTACAAAGCCAGAGGGCTTGCGGTTTCCGCTGCTCTGACGCTTCTTAGCAGAGGCCTTTTGCGCAGCCTTCATCTCGCGAGATACGGACTTCTCTAGAGTCTTGAAATCACTCTTCACGGTCGACAAAAGACCAATGAGTTGTTGTAGCTTGGCACTGAACTCATTCATCTTGAGCGAAACGGCCTCGGTCGAGTCCTTAGGAGCCTCCGTGGCAGCAACCTCGGGAGCAGCAGATTGTACTACCTCATTAACAGGCTCCTTGGCGGCAGGAGTCTCAGTAGTCTTCTTAGTCTTCTTAACAGCAGTCTTCTCAGTAGCGGGCTTCACACTTCTAACCATTCTGGCTTATATATACTTATATGTTATCTTTTTAAGTTATTTAAGACTATAAAATATATAGTTGTAATATATAAGTCAATTTTTACATGGTAATTGGTGTGATAAATATATATTTGTAAAAAATTGATTTAAATAATAGATTCGTATAACCAGGGCATAATTTGTCTAGCCGGTACGCTTACCATAGTCAATGCAGTTAATGCGTGCAGAGCACCTATTTTTCTATATTCTAAATTAATTCCAGAGTATGTCATATTTTCCATAACAATTAAACATCCTTTTTGTAATTGTTCATAATTAATTGTATCATGATATATTCTACGTGGAAAAATACCATCAAATGGGTCATGAAAAGGGCATATTGATCTTTTTAATTGATAAGAAATTTGACCTCGTATTGTCCATATATCATATAGACCTCTATAAAGTCGAATTAATTGAATATGAGTTAAACTTCTATACCATTGGTCACTAGTATAATTACCTAAACTATCGAATTCTACAAATAATCGGTCTATTCTTTCGGATACTTCTAGGTTTCGTATTTCTTGCATCAAATTAATTTGATTCTCCATTTCTTCGTTCATATTAATTAATCTTCTATCAAAAAAGGGATGATAGTTATCTACACTACTTATATTATTTATAATATCATTATTTAAAGGCATTCTTCGTATTGTATTAGACCTTTTTAATTTTTGATTGTAAACAAAAAAAGCGTTATTTTCGCGATATTCATTGCTTAAAATATAACTACAATTATTTAGCTTAATGATTTTTAATTTTATTTGTTTACTAAATGCGTTCCTGTTGTAGGGATTTTCAAATACTCTCGTTTTTTTCATATTTTGCATTAAAGATATCATATTGAAACCGTAAATAAAATTATTATTATCTTTAAAACTAAAGAATTGCTCAAATGGTATTTCATCCAAAGGCTCTAATGTAATAAAATCAGTTTGATTATTACATAATTTACGATTTAATAAACCAGGTCCCCGCTTGTTTACAAATATAATTGAAAGATGCATTCGAATTAACGATTGTATTTTGATGCTTGCGTTTATCCGCGAAAAAAGAGTACATAGCCTTTCAAATAATATACTTTTATTTCCTGTTACTTTTAAATGATGTTTTTTACATGCATTTTTTAAAGTAGATAATTTGAAATTTTTGATAGTAAAATAGTCTTTTTTAAAGTCATCATATTTGATATTATAATCTACTGGTATTTTATTTGTCTTTTCCACCATTTTTATATTATATATATAAATTTTTATACTGTGTAATTAAAATATATTAATTGAGAACGTTTTACTATGTAATAGGTAGAGAGCACCTATAAAAGTATATAAAAATTGATTTAAAAATTAGACTATAGTTATATCATAATATTAGTATTTGAATATGTCGAATCCTGTTGTTTTGAATGTGTCTGACTGGGATACCAGTTCCTTGCGCTATATGCAACCGAAGGTCAATGACCGTGGTGCAAAATCAATCTCTATGATTAGTACTCAGTCTAATCGGTCTCTTCACTTGTCAGTTCCTCTTATGATGACTTGGGGTATTGGCGATTATGTCAATGAACAAGGTGAGTCAGATGGAAAGTTCAGTATGACATTGAACTTTCCTAATCCAGAGTATAAAACTGATGCCACTGATAGTTTCCTTCAAAAGTTGAAGGATTTTGAGAATCAGATTCTGGATGACGCGGTTAAGTATAGTGATGCATGGTTTGGCGAGGAACTATCTCGCGAGGTTGTAAAGCATAACTTCTTTCCCTTTTTGAAGTATAGTAAGGATAAGTTGACAAAAAAGTTTGATTACAATAAGCCCCCTTCGATTCGTGGAAGAGTGCCTTGCTATAATGGAAAGTGGGATGTTGAGATCTACGATACGAAGGCCGCGCGTATCTTTCCGTGCGAGAATGATTCTCTTACTCCAATGGATTTTGTCCCAAAGATGAGTAATGTCGCATGTGTTATTCAGTGTGGTGGTCTCTGGTTCGGCGGAAAGGGTTGGGGCGTTACTTGGCGCGTTAAGCAAATTGTAGTAAAGCCTCGCGAGGTTGTTAGCATTTTTGGTAAGTGTCATGTAAATTTGTCTACAGAAGATATTGAAACGATGGAAACAGCCCCGACTGTTTCAGAAATTGAAAATGATAATAAAAATAATACTAGTACTCTTCAGGTTGAAGATAGTGATGAGGAGGAAGAGGAACAGGAAGAGGAGGAAGAGGAGGAGGAAGTGGCACCTATTCCTGAGCCAGAGCCAATAAAGAAGAAGAGGACTGTAAAGAAGGCGGTTAAGGAAGAGGAAGTTGCGGTGGCGGTTCCTGAGGATGTTGAAATTCCGGTACCCAAGAAGAAGACAGTAAAGAAGAAGGCAGTTGCTGCAGCATAAATAAAAAGTTTATAAAAAGTTTGTTAGTTGTAATTTATTAATTAATTTGATAATATTTTTTTTTCAGTGGTTAAAGTAATTATGAAAACATTTAGTTTAGTTATTTTTATATTATGTTTTTATTTTGTAACTTCGTTTAAAAGACAAACACCTTTTTTATTTCTATTAAAACAAAGCTATAATGATAAAAAAATAATCACGTTATCACCTGGTGGATTTAGAGGATTTTATGTATTAGGTTTATGTAAATATATAAAAGAAAATTATGATTTAACAGATTATGTATTTTCTGGTGCATCGGCTGGAGCTTGGAATTCTTTATTTTTATCATATAATGGTAACAGTGATAAATTTGTAGATAGTGTAATAGGTGTTGATATAAAAAAGCAGTCTAGTTTGTATAATGTACAACAAAATATAAAAGAAACACTATTAGATTTTTTCGATGAAACTGATTTCGATTTTCAAAAATTATATATTGGAACTACTATTATAAAAGATTTTAGATTTCGTCCAATTATATATAGTGAGTTTACAAATCTAGAAGATGCTATTGACTGTTGTATAGCTAGTTCTCATATACCATTTATAACTGGAGGTTTTAAATATAATTATAGAGGAATTAATACGTATGATGGCGGATTTGTTAAATTTCCATACTTAAATAATGAATATTCTTCAATACATATTACTCCTAGTATTTGGAATCCAGAAGAAAGTACCTTAGAAAAAATAAAAAGAAGAAAAAAAAGATTAAGTGATTATTCTACATTATTTAATAAGAACGGTCACAATATTAAAGAATTATATTTAACTGGCTATAATGATGCTGAAAAGAATAAAGATAAATTAAACAAAATGTTTGAAAACAATAATAAATAAATCATTTTTTATTATATAAAATATGATTCCTCGTAATATAGTACAAACTTCACGAAATGAAAAACCAATCGATTATGTAGTAAAATTAATAAATACTCGTTCTCAAGGATGGCAATATAAACATTATAGCGATAGAGAAGTTATAGATTTTTTTAAAGAAAATCCATTACAAGAGTTTCCATATATAATTCAAAAATTTCATTCTTTAAGTTATGGAGAACATAGAGCAGACTTGTTTCGATATTATTACTTATATATTAAAGGAGGTGTATATTTTGATACTGATTTAATGATAGAAAATAACATAGATGAAATAATTAAAGATTACGAATTTGTATCAGTAAACTCAAGTTATTTTCCAAACAGTATTTTTCAAGGATTTATTGCTTGCATACCAAATCATTCGATATTATATAATGGTTTAAAAAATTTATATGAAACGCCAAATGAAAAGTTAATTGCACATCCTTCAAATTTTCATGATATCTGTAGAAATTTTTATAATTTTGTTATGAACTATGATAATAAAGGTAAAATTTATTTATATCAAGAAGTATTTGGCGATAAGTTAACTGCTAACATTATTGATAAAGAAACAAAGTTAATAGTTATGAAACATTATCATATTAATAAAATTATACCGTTAAATTAATTATTGTAAATATAATCATAATAATTAATTAATTCGTTTTTTTAGGAATATTAATATCTTTCAACAATTTTGAAAAAATATGTTTGTTTATATTTATATAACAATGAGTCAAATAAAAATATTCAGTAGAATAAAACCTATATTGAATAATAATAATACAATTTCATGTATAGATAGCAATGATGAAGCAATAACTGTTAAGAAAATGCAAAAGGGTTGTTATAAAAATCGTCTAATAAAGAATGAATATAGATTTGATCATATATTTTCACATACAGATAGTAATATGAAAGTATATGATAAATTACATCTTGACATGATGTTTAATCTTTTAAAAAAGAAAAGAGACGTAGTATTTTATGTATATGGTGAAACTGGTTCTGGAAAGACTCATACAATTTTAGGAAATTCTAAAGAAGACGGTTTTTTGGGAATAATTTTATTAGATATGATAACTGCATTCAAAATGTCTATACAAGTAAATGTAGTACAAATACATAATAATAATTTTTATGATGTATTAAATGATAACGTAGTTGTTTTACAACAAGAATGGTGTAATAAATTTACTTTATCAAATGTAAAAACCCAAGATATTAGTTCTAAAAATGATATTAATGAGATTAAGAATAAAATAATAAAAAATAGAACGATTGGAAAATCAAGTGAAAATAGTGAATCTTCTCGTTCTCACTTATGTATAACAATAATATATGAAAATCAAACATTAAAAATATTAGATTTAGCAGGTTGCGAAAAAGGAAAAAACTCTATATGTACTACCCGAAAGATGTGTCATGAAAATGGTGGTATAAATAAAAGTTTGTTTTTTTTAAAAGAATGTATTCGTAGTTTAGTATTAAAACATAAACATATACCGTATAGAAGGTCAGAATTAACTAAATTTTTAAGGTCATCTTTTCAAACAAACTGTAATGCTTATATTTTATCAACTATCTCACAAAATATTGATAATATTCACACTACAAATGATGTTTTAAAATATGTATGTGATATGAAAAATATTAAACCTAGAGATAATAATTTACCGAAAATAAACAATAATTATTTGATAGAAAGTCCTCGGTATAAATATATGACAATGAAAAAAGATATGTTTTTGGGATTACAGAAAAAAGAAACAGATATATTAGAGAAAATGTTTCTTGAAAAAACTACGAAATCTTTATTTAATGAATACGTTAATATAGTTGATAAAAAAAGACAATTATTAATGAATTATACTAACAATATACCAGCTCCTCCTCCTAGAAAAAAAATAAAACCTTCGCCAAGGTTACAGAAATTAAATTTAAAATATAAATTATTCCACGGTAACGACTTTTGCTAGATTTCGCGGGTAGTCTGGATTATTTTCAAAATATACAGCTAATTCGTAACTTAATAATTGAAGTATAATATTTGCGAGCAATCCATGATAATTTTCGTTATATTCAATAACAAATATTTGTTCACTTGGTATAGGTACTTTTTTGTAATTTTCAGGTTTATTTGTAATTATAAATAATTCGGCATCTCGTGTTAATGTTTCAAATACTGCATTTAATGTTTTATCTCGATGTTTTTCGTCTGTATCTATAATAATAATTGGTAATCCTTTTTGTATTAATGCAAACGGTCCGTGTTTCAAAGCGGAAGATGAATAACCTTCAGCATGAAGATATGTTACTTCTTTTATTTTTAATGAACCCTCTTTTGCTATAGATTCATTTTGACCTTTTCCGAGTAAAAATACAGAACTGTATTTTTTAAATTTATAATATAATTTTTCGAATTTATTGCTTTTATCTTTAAGTAAATAGCTTATTTGATAATGAAATTTCATTATATCTTTAATTTTTTTAACTCTTGTTTTATAATAAAGATTTTTGTTTTGAGCAAACCAAATACTAATTAACGATAATGCAATACATTGACTAGTAAATGATTTTGTGGAAGCAACAGCGAATTCCCTACCTGCATTTAAATAAACCCCACAATCTGTTTCCCTAGCAATTAATGAGTCTGCGACATTTACAATACCCAAGGTTATATGGTCTTTACTTTTTGCAATTTCAATGCATCGATGTAAATCTTTTGTTTCACCTGATTGTGAAAGTAACATCATTATACTTTTTCCTAATATTGGAATATCTGATTCATCAAACTCAGCTCCATCGAAAACTTGTATTGAGTTAAAGAATTTTATATCTTTAAAGTGATAACTTCCCCATAATCCAGCATGATATGAAGTACCGCAACCCAATATAATTAAATTATCACAATCTAACAATTTATCTTTAAAATTGTCTAAGCCGCCGAGCTTGACACTATCATCATTTAATATTCTACCGCCGTTATTTAAACATGAAAAAATACTCTTAGGTTGCTCATATATTTCTTTTATCATCCAATAGGGATATTCATTTGATAAACTGTAATTTTCATTTGTATTTATTTTTACTTTATATCTTTCAATGCTATTTTCAAAGTTAATTTTATTATCATTGATACTAATTTTAATTAGGTCATGATTATCTAAAATTATATATTTTTTAATATATTGATTGAATCCTATACTTTCACTTGAAACAATAATATAATCTTCTTCAAATCCTAATAATAACGGCGAGCCATTTCGAATTAACCACATATTATTTGGAAAATCTTTGTGAATAATACATAATGCCCATGTGCCTTTTAAATCAGATATAGTTTTCTCTATTGCAATTTGCATATCATTTTCATTTAAATAATAATTTATTAAATTTGCTATTACTTCAGTATCAGTTTGAGATTTAAATTTATAATTCTTTTTAATTAAAAATTCTTTTATTTCACTATAGTTTTCAATAATTCCATTATGAATTAAAGATATTTTATTATTTTCATCATTATGTGGATGAGCATTACAATCAGTTTTTGGCCCATGTGTTGCCCATCTCGTGTGTCCTATGCCTATATTTGAATATACTTTATTGATTTGCAATTTATCTTCTAGTATGGATAAAGCATTATTATTATTCGTTGAAGCATATTTATTTGTTATTATTTGATTATTTATAATTCGACTTATTCCAACTGAATCATATCCTCTGTTTTGTAATTTATACAAACCATTTAGTAAATATTCAATGCAATCTTTATTTCCTAGATATGCAATAATTCCACACATATATATATAAATATATATATTTGTTATTTTGTTAACGAATGTTAATTATCAATTTCAATATGTATGAATACGTCGCTCAACTTTGAAACGTTAAATACATCATTTGATATTGTTTTTGGTATGCCTTTATTCGGTAAATGCAGTATTTGTTTTTTTTTAATTAATAGATTTTCACTGTTTATATAAAAAGTCTTGCTTTTACAAATATTTATTTTATGAACTGGATTTTCCCATAAATTTATAATATTAAACTTATGTTTTATAATAATGTTATTCTTATTATCAATCTCTATGTTTTCTGGTAATTTTGGAATATTTTTAACATATAATTCATTGTTCGATAAATCAACTTTTACTTCAGGTTGCCATAAAGGGATGTAATAAAAATTGTCATTATAATAGAGTTTATAAATATTTTGCTCAAATAAATCATTTAATGTTGGATTTAATATGATAACTTCATCATCCTTGGTTTTTTCTTTAACTAATTCTTTAACTTTTTCAATAAATTGATTACTATGATGAAATATCTGATTGTAATTGTGAAAAAAATCGTATAACTTTATAAGATTACTTTTATCAATAGTTTTTAAATAGTTAATAGTCTTATCCTCGCACATGTGTATGATGTTTTTAATTATTCCATTCAAAATGTTATCTTGAGAATTTTCATTTAAAATTGTGTTTATAAATTGATATAGTAAAGAATTATAATTTTTGTCATCTTTCTCTTCTTCAAAGTATTCATCATCAATGTCCATATGCCCTTCATATTTCATTAGATATTCATATGCATCTTTAATTTCACTAAATTTATTTGTTGCATTTATTGATTTATTTTTATCAGGATGATATTTTAATGCCATGAATTTATATTTCTTTTTTATACTAGATTCATTTATTGATTCTTTATCTAAATCTAATAATTTGATTGCCGTATTATAATTCATTTAAGTTTTATTACTATGTTATAGATAATTATCTCTAAATGATATATTGGTCTATAATTATTATTGTAATATTTTAATTGTGAGTATAAATCATTGCAGATGCAAGATATATTTTTTTTATCTAATAAATCTAAAGTTATTAAATTTTTTAATATATACCAAACACATTCAACGATATCTAAATTATAGGTTAGCATATCATACAAATGATTTCGAACTTCCATAAAATCAATTTCATTTTTTTTAATAATTATATCGATTATTTTATTACAAATAATGTCAAAACTATTTATTGGTAAGTCTCTAATTTTTTTTGATTTTAAAAATAATAGGTCAAAGTATTTTATATCTTTCAAGTTTGATATATTTGTTAAATCTGAATTTTTTATCAACTTATTTACATTGGTGTTTGTATAAATTTTATTTTTGGAAATGCGATTTTTAATTAATTCATTGGTATATTTTATTTCATTTTTTTGAATTTGTTGAGTATTAAAGTTAAGGTATTGACTTTGAATTGGTTTTTTAACATCGATTATATTGCAAACATTTAATATTTTATTAGGTAAAAAACTAATATGTTCTGTTACAATAATGAATTTTATACATATATTTGTAGTACTATAATTAATTTGTTGTATATAGCTATAAAATATTTCTAGTAATTCTGAATGTATTAAGTGAAAGTTTTTACATACAATGAATCCAAACTTATTTGTTTTCATTGACACAATATCAATAATTTGACAAAATATTTCGTGCCATATTATTTTTGAATTACACCCTAATAACGACATATCTATCTCATAATGAATATCACTTATTTTATATTTGTATTCGTTTTTTTCTGTTGTTGCCAGAATTCTATTTTCATATTTTAATTTAGATGGACTAAACTTTTTAAGAAATAATAATATTTGACTATATTTACCAACACCAGAAGGACCATAAAATATTAGATTCTTAGTTTTTTGTATTTCATTTGATGTATAATTATTAATATTTAATAAATCTGGATGTATATTTTTTTTAGATATTGCATTTATATAGTCTTCAAATGTTGATTCATAATATTTCATATATGTATATAATAAAATGTATTACTCTTTTATACGCATTTACTTGTTTAAATATTAATCTTATATTCTTTATTAATCCATTCTATGAGAATACTCTTTTCACAATTTAAAAAACCATGTGGACATTTTTTTATATTTAAAAAAGAAGGTTTCTTCATAGTGGCTGTTTTATAAAATACATATGCTCCATATTTACCTTTTCTTATATTGGCATTTTCAGTAAGTTCTCTTAGTATACTAGTTTCATTTTTTGTTTTATTTTTTAAAAACTCAGTGATATCTAGTAATGTTATATCAGAAATGGGTTTATCTATCGATTTTATACTTTCTCTTTTATCATTCCATTCTGCATAGTATCCATATCTTCCGTGTTTTATAAATATATCATGGTCTTCGTATTTACCCAAACAAATGTCTCCTGGGTCTTTTAACTCTTCAAGAGAATATTTACCATCTTTTAATTTATCTATGTCTATTGATAGTTGTTTGTTACCTTGTATATATTCTATTTCACCGTCTTCTTTTAAATGTTTAATTACCGGACCATACTTTTCGAAAATAAATTCATAATTTTCACAAATTGGATAGCTTTTTTTTTCAAGATTTTTCATGGATGATGATAAAGTTTTTAATTCATTATAACATTCTTTGCAAATTGTGGCCCAATCGTCTATTTCTTTATTACTAATAAGGTCTAATTTATTTTCCATTATTTTTGTATATTCGTAAGTAAAAACTGAGTCAAAGTTCTCCACCAGAAATTCTAATGCTAACTTTCCGATAGGTTGTATGAAGAGCTTATTCTTTTCAGCACCAAAAAATTTTTTTATTTTATTCAGTTTTATTTTCTTATCTTCGAGAACATAATTATTACATTCAACTTCTATACCTTCGTAATTTTGTTTTTTTACATATCCTCTATCTTTTAATGTTTCAATAATAGTAGAATAAGTAGATGGTCTACCTATCTCTAAACTCTCAAGCTTATTAACAAGCCCTGCTTCGGTATAGTAACTATGATTATTTTTGACATGTACTTCGGCAGTTATCTCTTTATAATTGATAGTTTTATTTGCTTCTTCTAAAGATTGAAAGTATAATATTAGACTACGTAAACTATTTTGTATTTCTGATATATTTTCTTTCTGTTGAACAATTTTCCATCCTAGAAAAAGAGGTATTTCTATATTGTGAATATAATTATCTTTACTTGGACTATTTATTTCTATTACTTGATTTTCATAATTTCCTTGCGACATACAACTTTCGACCGAATTTCTCCAAATAAGTTTATAAAGAGAAATAGCTCGGTTATTTGAACTACCAGGTATTGTTTTTAGTTCTAGTTGCGTAACTCTAATAGCCTCGTGTGGATTATTACTATTTTTATTAACAAGTTTATCGTGGTTTCCTATATATTTTTTTGAAAAGAAGGTAGTTTCTATGTATTTACTAGCCTTATCTAAGAACTGTTGAGAATATTGTTTACTTTCGGTACGCATGTAGGTTATATGTCCATTTTGATATAGTTCTTGACAGATATTCATTGTTTCTTTTGGTGACATTTGTAATGTGTTACTTGCAGTTTGTAGTAATTTTGATGTACAAAAAGGTATGGGAGGATTTTTAGAAAGCTTGGAGTTTTTTCCTAATTTTAATCTATGTTGAAAATCGATACTGTCATTTAAAAACCTTTCTACCGTTTCCTCGTTGTCTATATTTTTACTCAAATGGAATAATAGATTTTTATCTGTAAAGTTTCCACATACTTTGTATGATTTATCAACATCATCTTTCTTTTCTTGATCGTTTTCATATATTAACCTTAATGCTGGTGTTTGACATCTACCCGCGGATAAAGAGTTGTCTTTATTATTGTATAAATACTTCCATAAAAAAGGAGAAATTTTATAACCAACAATAACATCCAAAACTTGTCTAGCATGTTGAGCTTTAACTAAATCCATATTAATTTTGGTAGGACACTTTAATGATTCTATAATAGCATTTTTAGTTATTTCGTGAAAAATAATTCTAGGCGTAGATAATGGTAAATCAAATATTTCACATATATGCCATGCTATAGCTTCTCCTTCACGGTCGTCATCTGTTGCTAAAAAAATTTGTTCATGTTTAAATTTATAAATAAATGATTTCATACTTTCAATATGCGATTTCTTTTCATCTATAATTGAAAAAGTAGGTTGAAATGTTTTTTTGGTATCTATTGATTTTAATCCTTTTAGCTGACGAAGATGTCCTTTTGACGCTATACAGCAATAATCAATACCTAAAAAATGCTCTATTTTTGCACATTTTGACGGAGATTCCACAATGATTAAATATTTTGCATTAGAAAAATTATTACTTTGAATTTTTTTTGATTTATAATACTTAGGTGGCATGTATATTATATAATATCTTTTGTTTATTATGTTTACAATAACCATAAAAATAATTCGCACTACAACATGTTTCTGGTGTTACTTTATTGTTTTTTGAATATTTGCAATAAAGGCATCTTACATAAGATAACATTGTTTATAACCATGTAAAAATAATAATACAATAAATCAATTTTATTTATCTATTAAATATATAATTTAATGGATATAGCAAATATTATATTGGTTTTAAATATAATTATTTCTATATTACATCCGATTAAACATATTCCTCAAATTATCCATACCATACAAATAAAACGTACTGAAGATTTATCAAAAACAAATATTATATGTGAATTAGGATTAAATGTTATGTCATTAACAAGTTGTATTTTAATATATTTTTACATGGGAAAACATAAATTTTTCTTACCTATAGTAATTGAAAAAGCGTCTTCAATGGTATTTATAACAATTATTTATATATTAAAAAATAAATATACATTAAAAACGTTTACATATGAAGAAATTAAACCGATAAATGGAAATATTCCATTATATGAAAAACCTATAGAAAATGATATATAGATTTTACTGTATTTGTATATATGAATAAACTACCAATTGAAATAGAAAATAAAATTTGGGAATTCCATTATAGCCATCTTCATTATACAAACGTGATAATGGAGTTAAATAAAAGAATAACTATTTGTAACAAAATAATAACTAATGAAATCAAAGGTTGGTCTGAAGAAATATGTTTATTACAGTTTTATAGTAACGAATTGTCAAAAGTATATGAAAAAGATGATGTAAAGCGAAGAATATTCCAAATTTCATTTAATATATTTGGTATGAGTACTTTTTTTCCATTTGAATCTCTAATAAGATAACATTATTTATGTCAATACAAAGAAAAATTGATATAAATATTAATTGTTGTATAACTGTAAAATAAAACAAATTTTGTCATGAAAAAATTTCAAATTTATATAAAAGACAAAAATTATACAGATTGGGAATTTAAAGATATTAATAATGAGAATATAGTTGATATTGATAAATACCCTATTTTACAAAAAGTAAATCCAATAGAGCAGAAATATTTTAGTAGAGATATTTTGATAGTTGATGAAAATAATAATTTGGTTCTCGAGAGATCTATTTTAAAAAATTCAAACACTATTGCAGGAGTACTTGTACTAGAAGGAAATAAAACTTATGGAAGAAAAAAGAAACGACTTCTGTATAAATGTATCCCAGATGATAAATATTTACCAGCATTTCTTGTTCCTTATGATATTAAAATGGGTTTTCAAAAAAAAATAATCAATAAGTATGTTGTGTTCAAATTTCAAAGTTGGGATGATAAACATCCTCATGGTTCTTTAATTGAAACATTAGGAGATGTAAACAATTTGGAAGTGTTTTATGAATATCAGCTTTATTGCAAAAGTTTGTATATTTCTATATCTGAGTTTTCTGAAAATACGAAAAAAGCATTGAATATGTCACCACACGATGTGTTTATTGAGCAAATTATGACAAATGATAATTATGATATCGAAGATAGGACTGATAGAAGAATAATCAGTATTGACCCCGAAAAAAGTACTGATTTTGATGATGCATTTGGCATAGAGCAGAAATATGAAGATGGTGTACAAACTGGATGGATAGTAAGTATTTATATAGCCAATGTGTATTTATGGTTAGAAACTTTGGATCTTTGGAAAACATTTTCACATCGTGTAGCTACTATTTACTTACCAGATCGAAAAAGACCTATGTTGCCAACAATATTATCCGATACATTGTGTAGTTTACAGGAAAATCAAAAAAGATTTGCCTGTACTTTGGATGTAGAATTCGATATGGATGCTAATATTATATTAGATAGTCTAGTCTATAAAAACACTTTAATTAGTGTTCATAAAAATTATAGATATGAACGTGAAGACTTACTTTTTAAAGAACCAGTTTATATTAAATTGTTTGATTTATCGTGTAAAATGGACAGAAATATTCGTACAAGCCATGATATTGTATCACATTGGATGATTTTTATGAATGCATATAGTGGTATCCAAATGATCTCAAATAAAATTGGTATATTTAGATCAGTAATATTTAATAAAGAGAATAATAATGATGAATTGTTATCTGGGCTTGAAATTAGTGATAATGCAAAAGCAGTAATAAAAAATTGGAATAATGTTTCTGGGCATTATATTAATTATGATAATGATGCAAAAATAGATCATCAATTATTGAGTGATAGTTTTTGTTATCTTAAAGCATTTCAGTATAAAAAATTAAAACCATATATACACATTACTAGTCCAATAAGAAGATTGGTAGACCTATTGAACCAAATTATTTTGATGCGTAAGTTTAAATTAGTAAAAGATATAGGAAATAATGCCGGTATATTTTTAAATGAGTGGATTTTACGATTAGATTATATTAATACATCTATGAGGTCTATTAAAAAAATACAAACAGATTGTCAATTGCTTTTTAATTGTACGAAAAATCCTGAATATTTAGAAAATGTATATTCGGCAGTAGTATTTGATAAAATAAAACGTACAAGTGGTTCATTTAATTATAATGTATTCATAGAAAAGTTGAATATAATATCTCGTATTACAACGCATGTAGATTTAAATGAATATGAAAAATGTAATGTCAAATTATTCATGTTTGAAACAGAAGATAATGTAAAAAAGAAAGTAAAATTACAAATAGTTTTATAATTACTATATATAAATAAATGCAAAATTTAGGAGAACATAGAAGTAGTGTTAATTTTTTTCCACGGTCAAGTACTCAAGCAATTGATTCTCATAAATTTTTTAATAAACGATTATCCTTTAAGTCTGACCATAAATGGAAAACATGCAAAGACTTACAAAGGACGTTTGGTATTGATTTTGTTATAAAATATTACTGGGTTGGTTTAACTAATAATCAGAAACATAAACTCCGTTATATGGATCTTGAAGCAAGATTAGCCATTGCATGGAGCGATATTGAAGTTTTAAAGCAAAAAGTAAAAGAAGATGATGAGAATTATCATGATAGAATTCCAATGTTACTTGATTATAAAAAGAAATACAAAGAGGCTACAGAAGGAGGAAAGGATATAGAAGAAATGCATTTGAGTTCTACCACTTATGAAAATTATAGTAAAGAATTAAATGTTATTTATAATGAAATTTATATGAAAAATAGTGATTATAGAAAAAATGTTAATAATCAACTTACAGAATTGGTTGATAGGATTGAAAATATAATTTATGATTTCAATGATTTAATATGGATATCAAATTCACCAGTAAATGAATTGACAACAAAATTCTTATTACTCAGAAATAAAACTGTTGATATAAAAAATTATTTTAAATTAACGAAAGATTTACCAAGTTCAAAAAGTAATGATGAAGAAAAACGTAGAACCATGACAAGATTAGCAACATTAGTTCAAAAAAGATTCAGGGGATATCAAGTAAGAAGCAAAATGACAGGATTAACGGATGAAAGTTTTACAGATATTAGTAAATTAGATACACAGTCAAAGGATAATATGCAGACAATAGAAGGCGGTAATCGATATAAAAAGGATGATAACGAATTTTTAGAAAGTTATATATTAAATTATCATCCAGATAAAAATCTTGAACAAATCAAATATGTTGGTCATCATCAGTATTATTTATTAGATGTGCCAAGAACAAGAGATATTTATAATATAATTTGTGAATTACAAACAGTGAAAGAATTTATTAAGGTATCGATTGACACAAACGACCAGCTTCCATTTAAATTATTACTTTTGATGTTTAATATGTTTATTTTGATTGGTGAGTACGTATGGAATACTGGTGTCATTCAACGGGAGTTATACGATGATGATTATTAATTAGTGTGATTCTATATATTAAATTTTATTCGAGATACTTACATTCAAATTTTATAATTTCAGCCAAATTTTATATCATTATATATTAGATATGTTATTTTTTGAAAACTTTGTTCATACTTTTGCTTTAGAGAATAAGTGGACTATAATAGCTTATATATTAATTATAGTTCTATTTTTTCCATTTGAATCGGTTGTGCTACCGAAAATTTATGGAAGTTTATTTGACCAATTAAAAGGGGGTATTCGTGGTGATTTTTTTGATATTTTAGATAATTTAAAGAAAATGAATTTGCAAGGCTCAATATTTGCTGTATTAGTAGCATGGCTAGTAATTGTATTATCGTATGGTGCAAAGCATCATTTAGAAGCAGAATTAGTACCGGAATATATGGCTCATACTAGAAAAGTATTGTATGATAAAACACTTAATGCTTTTAAAGATAATTACTCAGATGTAAGAGCAGGAGAATATTTATCGAGAATGTTAGAGTTAATGCGTAATGCTAAGGATTTATTTCACTATTTATTAAACGGTTTATTTCCCTATTTTATTGCTACCGTTTTTACTATCATATATTTATGTGTAAATACAAATGATATTGGGTATGTATTATTGATTTCTTTTGTTCTAACTGGAATATTTTTATATTTCATGGGTAATTATATTTTAGAACTTGTAAAAGAACGTGAGAATTATATGAACGAAAAAGTAAATCAAGGACATATACAAAATACTATTGATAATTTGATGAATATTTATATTAATAATGAATCTGATAACGAGATTAAAAAAAATAATTTGTTGGAAAAACAGGCTAGTGATAAAATGAATAAAATTATGTTTTATCAAAACATTGCAATAACAACAGGGGATGCAATTATATTAAGTGGTTATGGTATTTCTATTTTTATGATATATAAATTATTAAAAAAGAAACAAATTACTTCTGGAGAAGCAATCGTGTATATTTTGATTTTGGGGCAATTCTTAAGTTATGGTATGGATCTTATTGGTGGATATATACATAATATTATTTATAAAATGGGTATCATTGCTGCTGCTGAACCATTTTTATCTGAAATTATAAAAGATGAAACAACTAGAGTCAAGAAAACAGGAATAAGTAAGGGCGAAATAGAATTTAAGGATATCTTCTTTAGATACAAAAAAGAGTCAGATGAATTGTTATTTGATGGATTAAATTTAAAAATTAAAGGAGGTAGTAGTATTGGTGTAATGGGACGTTCAGGTTCTGGAAAAACGACTTTAATGAAAATGTTGGTAGGTTTGTATAAACCAGAGGATGGAGTTATAACTATCGATAATAACGACATTAGTACACTTAATATTGAGTATTTGCGAGAACATGTAAATTATGTGAATCAAAATACTAAATTATTTGAAGATACTGTAATATATAATATGAAATATGGTAACGATTTTAGTGAAGAGGATATTATATCCAAACTCAAGAAATATAAATTAGATAGCGTGTTTGAAGATTTACCTAATGGTGTAAATGGAAATGCGGGATTAAATGGAGGTAATTTATCAGGTGGTATGCAAAAGATAACTATATTGATGAGAGGTATTCTTAAAAAGGGAGATATAGTTATATTAGACGAGCCTTTAGCTGGATTAGATAAGAATACAATAGCAAAGGTTATTGAAATGGTACTTCAAGAAACTGCATCTAAAACATTAATTGTAATTACTCATGACCAAGCTATATTACCTCATTTAGATAGAGTAGTTGATATTAATGCTCTTTAAAGATTTTATTACATAAAAAAATATATAAATAATATTTTTATGTAATTTAGATATCGTCTAGATCTATCTCTTCCTCTACATCTATAGTAAATTTTGATGTAATGTTTTTTTCTATAACTTCATCATCTTCCTCGTCATTTTCTTGATTTATAAATTCAAAACCAGAACTTTCATCTTGACTTGTATCTGTGAATGTGCTTGTTAATTGCATTTTAATTAAATTTTCAATCTTTATATCTGGTTTATTTTTAATTTGTTTAATGTCATTATCATCATAGATAGTCAATATATCACAATTTTTTAATGTACTTTCCCATGTTCTTAAACCTATTAGCAGTATCATTCCTTTTGTAATTGTATTATGTCGTTTTTGTCTTCCGCGAAATTTATTTCTGATATGACCAATTAGACGAATATTATCATTTGTGAATACTTCACACATGCCATTACCGAGCATTTTTTCAACATAAGCAAATTGTTCTTCATCACATTCAGGTAAACGTATATGGTCACCTTTGGGTTTATTTTGATGTTTACGTGCTAAACTTTTTGTTCCTGTTCCACCATGTAGATTTTTAACCATGATTAATTTATTTCAATTATGTATAATTAAAAAAAGGTTTTTATTTAATCAATTTTATAATAAAGAATCAATTTTATAATAAATAAGAGAGAGATTAGTTGTTGTAAAGAGAGATAAGTTGAGAGTCGG